>QWCB01003077.1_pt1 | contig 13043 bp, 11 predicted proteins | sample 1972511 | NCBI WGS metagenome assembly QWCB01 (sample SAMN09866719, study PRJNA288562) | Human gut metagenome isolate term5_stool, whole genome shotgun sequencing... | isolation source: gut | host: Homo sapiens | place: USA: California
CCGCCAATCCCGACTCCCAGCAAGACCAGATCCACCTCTTGTTCTTTAAAATAAAGCAAAGCAATCACAGTTAGCAACTCAAAAAAAGACAAGTGGTCATGTGTTTCTAGAAGTCTCTGCTCCATTGTTTTGACTTGATCTGCCAAACGGATAAAGTCTGCGTCCGATATGGGTTGACCATTGATACAAATCCGATCATGAATGCTAACAATGTGGGGCGAAGTAAAGGTTCCAACCGTTTTCCCATGGGAAACAAAGAGTTCTCTCATAAAGGCAATAGTTGACCCCTTGCCATTTGTCCCTGTCACATGGATAATTGGATAGGTTTGCTCAGGGTTCCCCAGCAAGTCTATCGCTCTCTGCATCCGCCCCAAACCTGATCTAAAATTCAAACCGATTCGACTATGAAGCCATTTTTCTACTTCAAACACGCTTAATCTCCTTAATCCTTAACAAAAAAGCGAAGATTCTCTTCGCTTTTTACTTCATTAGCTAGTATTTAATTCTAGTATGGGAGAAAAATGTCCCCCAGACGTTCCAACTCTCTCTAGTTTCTAGAAGTTGGGCTAAAAACGTTCCCCGAACGTTCCTGCTTCTTCTTATTTCTAGAAGCAGGGGTAAAAACATCCTCCGAACTCACCAGCTCTCTCTTATTTCAAGGAGCTGGGCTGATACAGTCTCCCAGACTTACTGACGGTTTTTATTTTTAGCGTCAGGGCTAAACACGTCCCCTGACTTACCAACTCTTTCCAATTTCTAGGAGTTGGGGTAAAAACGCTCCCCGAACGTTTTTACTCCTCCATAAAGCTGTTGAAGACTTCTTCAATCATGTTCCATTCATCTTCTGAATCTTCAGGGATTGGTTGCAATTCGCCTTCTGTTCCATCTTCATTTTCGATGAATGAATAAGCTTGGATTTCAACTTCGCCATTTTCATCTTCTTCTGCGTTAACTGGTACAAGAAGAACATAGTTTTTACCAAATTCTTCTTTTCCGTCAATAGTCAAAAGGATTTCAAATAAAGTTTCGTTTCCTTGCTCATCTACAAGTGTAATAAGTTCACGTTCTTCGTGATCGTGGTTGTGATCGTGTGACATAGTTTCTCCTCTGTCTTAAAATTTTCTATCTAAATAATTTTGCAAAATCAATTGAGCGGCTAATTTATCAATAACTTTTTTACGCTTATTACGACTAATATCCGCTTGCTCAATCAACATACGCTCTGCAGCGACCGTAGTTAGGCGTTCATCTTGATACTCTACCGGTAGACCAAAGAGTTCTTCTAGTTTGGCCCCATAGGCTTGACTGGCTTCCACGCGCGGTCCGCTGGTATTGTTCATGTTTTTAGGCAAACCAACAACAAAACGGTCTACCTTATAGGTTTCAACGAGTTCCTTGAGGCGTTCAAAACCAAACTGACCTTGATCTTCATTGATTTGGATGATTTCAAGCCCTTGTGCCGTAAAACCTAACGGATCGCTAATCGCTACTCCTACCGTTTTGGAACCAACGTCCAATCCCATAATTCTCATAGATTATAGATCGACTCCTTGTCCTTTAAGGTAGTAGCGAACCAGTTCTTCAACGATTTCATCTCGCTCATACTTACGGATTTGATTTCGTGCATTGTTATAACGAGGAACGTAAGCTGGGTCTCCACTGAGAACATAGCCCACGATCTGGTTAATAGGGTTATAGCCCTTTTCATTCAAAGAAGCATAGACATCTGTCAATGTTTCACTGATTTCTTTTTTATTGGAATCGTCCAATTTAAAACGTACGGTTTCTTCAGTAAATCCCATTCTAACACCCTCTTTCCTTAGAATAGTACTATTATAGCACATTCGCGGTCGTTCTACAAATCACACAGTCTGATTCTGCTGATTTTCTCTGACTTTTTACTGGACTGTTGCCCCATTTGCAACACGATTAGCAATATAGTCCTCTGGTTCGTTTTTCAATAGATTTTCCAGTCCAACATTCTTTAAGTATTCGTTTTCACTTGCTTTTTTAATATCCATCGTTTGGAAATCATAGCTAGTCTTGGTTTCCATTTCTTTCTCATTTAAAAGAGTCGTTTCAATGGTAAATCCTGAAATCTTTCGAGCCGCTTGAACAGACTCATCCTTGTCCTCAGCTTCTTTAAGAGCTTTTTTAGCTTCATCTAATCCTCGCTCAGAAATATAATTTTTTAAATCTTCTGATACAGGACGTTTCTGCTGAATGGTCAAGCTTAAAAATTGATTGCCTTTGTAGGTAATGATTTGAGTTTGCTGTGCTCCACTCTCATCAGCTGGCAAAACCAAGGTCTTGGTAAGAACTGTATTCTTGCTTGCATTTTCTAATACAGGCAAAGTAGACTGTAGAGCTTCTTGAGAACTCTCAGTAGTTGAAGCTGCTGTTTCTTTTTTCTGACCACATCCAACGAGCAAAAATAGTGCTGCGAATGTTCCAATGACTAACTTTTTCATAAATCCTCACATGTTATCCAATTTAAATATTAGAGAAGGCCAGGAGTCACTCCCAGCCTTGATGTTTTATAGAGCCGCACGTAAACGCGCTTCTGCATTTTCCACATTACGGACAGAGCGTGGCAAAAAGGCACGGATATCGTCTTCTTTATAGCCGACTTGTAGGCGTTTCTCATCTACAAGAATCGGACTTTTCAAGATACGTGGTGTTTCCATAATCAGGTTGAGCACTTCATTGACACTCAAATCTTCGATATCAACACCAAGGGCCTTTGCATAACGATTTTTCGATGATACAATACTTGCAATTCCATTGTCTGTTTTTGTCAAAATATCAAGTAGTTCTTCTCTCGTGATTCCTTCCTTACCGAGATTTTGTTCTTTATAACTTAACTGGTGGGCATTGAGCCAGGTCTTCGCTTTTTTACAGCTAGTACAACTTGAGACTGTATAAATTTTGATCATGTACCTACCCCTTTCGCTACATGTTACTATCAGTTTAGACTATTATACCATAAAAAACATCGGACTTGCGACCTATTTTTAAAAAAATTTAACTTTTTTGGCAATTTTTGAACTTTTTTCTTGACAAAACACGAACTATAACCATTCTTTATATTTCTTAATGTAAAATTTCTTAATAACTGTGACGCTAAACATATACAAGAAAATAATACAGATTAAAAACAAGAAGTAAGGAAGTCCTAAGGGTGCTAGACGAAGGATATTTACCAGTGGTCCATAAGGTAGACTGGTTACGAAAAAGGCTGCAACCAGTGTCATCAAAATCACAAGCCAAGCTGGTCTGCTTTGTACAAAAGGAACTTTTGCTGTACGAAGCATATGGATGACCATGGTTTGAGACCACATAGATTCGATGAACCATCCTGTTTGGAACAAGATAATAAACTGAAGGGCAGATTCAGAGCCGTGAACATAATGATGACCTGTCACCAATGGAATAATGATAAAGTAGAGGAAGATAAAGGTCAAAATATCAAAGACAGATGAGATTGGTCCCATCCAAACCATAAATCGCGTAATGGATTTTGCTTCCCATGTATGGGGTTGTTTAAGGAAGTCTTGATCTACATTATCAAATGGCAATGCCACACAAGACAAATCATAGACTAGGTTTAGGACAATGAGATGAACAGGAGCCATTGGTAGAAATGGCAAGAAGATACTCGCAACAAGGAGTGAGAAGATATTCCCAAAGTTTGAACTGACTGTCATCTTAATATATTTGGTCATGTTAGCGTAGACCTTCCGGCCTTCAACGATACCTGTTTCAAGAACCATGAGATCCTTGTCCAGCAAAATAACATCAGCTGTTTCCTTTGCGATATCTACTGCTGTATCAACGGAAATTCCAACATCTGCCACCTTCATAGATGGGGCATCATTAATACCGTCACCCATATAACCAACTCCATGACCATTTCTCTTTAACTGTAGAATGATACGCGCTTTTTGGTCAGGTGACAATTTAGCAAAGACTGTTACTCTTTCAACCGCTTCTGCCAATTCTTGGTCAGTCATTTGATCGATATCAGCCCCTAAGAGCATATGCTCAACGTCCAAACCAACCTTTTCACAAATGGCTTGGGTTACTTTTTCGTTATCCCCAGTTAAAATTTTTGTTTTGACACCATGCTCAAGCAGAGCTTGAATAGCGGGTGCTGCAGATGGTTTTGGCGGATCCAAAAAGGCAAGGTAACCTGTAAGGATCATGTCACTTTCATCAGTCACAGCATAGGCATAATCTTCACGTAGACCTGACTTGTAACCAACACCTAAAACACGCAAACCTTGACGGTTTAATTGACCAACTTCTGCTAATACTTCTTGGCGAATGTCTTCGGTTAGGGGAATGATTTCTCCGCGATATTCCACATGAGTCGAAATGTTCAACATTTCTTCTAAAGCGCCTTTGGTAACCATACTAACGACATTGCTATCGTCTTTGACGATGACACTCATGCGTCTGCGTTCAAAGTCAAAAGGCAGTTCATCAATCTTTTGGAAGATTTTATCCAAATCTTGTAGAATAGCGTGTTCTTTGGCTTCTTTTTCGGTTCTACTGATAATGGCACGGTCCATCAAGTTTTTCAAACCTGTTTGGAAATGTGAATTTAGATAAGCTCTTCTTAAGACTGCCATATCCAAATCGCCATGGATATCCAAAGGGTATTCTAAGACAATCTCATCTTGCGTTAGAGTTCCAGTTTTATCTGTACATAGGATATCAATTGCTCCTAAGTCCTGAATGGCATTGAGTTTTTTAATCACGACTTTTTCTTTGGCCATGATGATAGAACCCTTTGCCAAACTAGCTGTAATGATCATCGGTAACATTTCAGGTGTAAGACCTACACCAACACTAAGGGCAAAGACCCCTGCTTCCAGCCAGTCCCCATCTGTCAAACCATTAGCAAAGAATACAATAGGAACCATGACAAGCATCAAACGGATCAAGAGCCAAGAAATGCTGTTCATTTCACGTTCAAAAGAAGTTGGCTCATCATAGGTGTTGAGAGTTTGCTCAATAGCTCCCATCATGGTGTCATCACCAACAGCGAGAACCATAGCTGTAGCACTTCCTGAGATAACGTTTGTCCCCATGAATGCCAAAGATTCTGATTCTAAGAGGCTATCTACATTTTGACCAGTCGCTTTATTTAAAGCAAGCTTTTCAACTGCATCGCTTTCTCCAGTCAAACCTGACTGTTGAACGAAAAAGTCGCGGGATTCAAATAAGATAACATCTGCAGGAATCATATCTCCCGCACTCAATTTCACGAGATCTCCTACAACCAACTCATCGATGGGTAACTCTTGTTCAAGACCATCACGAATAACAGTTGCTGTGTTGACAATCATTTTTGAAAGGTTGGTTGTTGCCTTGTCGCTCCGTAACTCTTGGACAAAACGGATGCCTCCTGAAATCAAAACCAAGACAACGATAATAATAGAGGTCGTAGGATCCTCTTGACCAGGTTTGGCAAGCCAGACATTTGTAACGAGAGAGATAAAGGCAATCACAAGCAAAATGATTGTGAAGGGATTGATAATGGACTCATAAATTTTCTTAAAGATGGAATCCTCTTGACCTTTTGTGATGGTGTTTTCACCATATAGGTCACGGTTTTCTTCGACTTGTTCTTGGTCTAAGCCTTTTAGACTTGTATGGTAAAAAGCTAGACTATCTTTAAATGGAGTTTGAATAGCTGCTGCTAATCTTTCTTTTGTAGTTTTCATTGGTTTCTCCTATCTATATGAATGATAATTTCATACACAGAGACCAATCACTTTATAAGGACAGAACGACACAAATCAGCGATTGGCTGTGTATGTGCGGTTCTGGATGATCGTCAATTTGCATCGTTTTTCTCCTTTCTTTGTTTTAAAACAGCAGAAAGTCCTGCTATAAAATGGCAGGACTAAAAAACTTATGATCTGTTTTCGTTCAAGCTTTAACTCCATAGGGCGATGTAATGAGCTTAGTCTTGACCTTCGCGACCAGGACTGTTGACCAACGAGTAGTGTCTCCACTGCTTTGCGGTAGTCATCCGTATCCCTATGGTAGCCTCACCTACCGTTTTCGCCTTTCAGTATAAACCTTTAACTAGTAAAAGTCAACGATTTATCTCATTTTTCTTAGATTACGATTAATTCTTTTGGAGCAAGGGTTAATAACTCACAACCGGTATCTGTAATCAGGATGTCGTCTTCGATACGAACTCCATACTTACCTTCGATATAAATGCCCGGTTCATCTGTCAAAGTCATCCCAGATTTAATGACATCTGTTGAAGTTTGGCTAAAGTAAGGTTCTTCGTGGATATCAAGCCCGATACCGTGTCCGATACCGTGAGTAAAGTATTGTCCATAACCTGCTTCCACAATGATATCACGAGGAATTTTATCAAAGTCACGGAAACCTAAGCCAGCCTTAGCTTGGTCAATCAATGCTTGGTTAGCCTTTAAAACAGTGTTGTAGATTTCTGCTTGTTCGTCGCTGACATGGCCTAGGTAGATGGTACGAGTCATATCACTCACATAATGCTCGTAAAGACATCCAAAGTCCATAGTGATAGCTTCGCCTAGTTCTACTGGCTTGTGCATTGGGTGAGCATGGGGTTTAGAAGAGTTGATACCGCTCGCTAAGATTGTGTCAAAAGACAAACCTGCCGCTCCCAGCTCACGCATACGGAAATCAAGGAAGTTGGCAATTTCAATTTCAGTCTTCCCTGGCTTGATAAATTCAAGCGCATCGTGGAAAGCTTGATCTGATATTGAACAAGCCTTGCGAATAGTCGCAATCTCTATTTCATCCTTAATCATGCGAAGCGCTTCAACAAACTGTGTCTGAGGAATTAGTTCCAAACCTTCAAAGGCTGCCTGCATGCGGTGGTAATAAGAAACCGAGATTTCATCTTCAAAACCGATGCGAGAAAGCCCCATGTCTTTTGCAATCTTTGCAATAACAGCTAACTCATCGCGGTCTGCAAAAATCTCAAAACCAGTAACTTCCTGCTTGGCAGCGATAATATAGCGAGCATCTGTTACTAAAATTTGACGGTCACGACTGATAAAGACCGTTCCATTTGAACCCCAAAATCCTGTCAAATAGTAGACGTTTTTAAGGTTATTGATAATGATACCATCTAGTTCATTTTCTTGCATTTTATCTAAAAATGCTTGCACACGTTTATTCATGATGTAACTTTCCTTTCAAATACTGTCCTGTATAGCTAGCTTCATTAGCAGCTACTTCTTCTGGTGTTCCTGTTGCGATAATGGTTCCGCCACCGACACCACCTTCTGGTCCTAAGTCGATAATATGGTCTGCTGTTTTGATGACATCCAGATTGTGCTCGATCACGAGAACTGTATTTCCATCATCGACAAAGCGAGACAAAACGGTGAGTAATCGAGCGATGTCTTCAGTATGCAAACCAGTTGTCGGCTCATCTAAAATGTAGAAAGACTTCCCTGTCGAGCGCTTGTGGAGTTCGCTAGCCAGCTTCATACGCTGCGCTTCTCCCCCAGAAAGGGTTGTAGCTGGTTGTCCTAAGGTCACATAGCCTAGCCCTACATCCTTGATGGTCTGGAGTTTACGTTGAATCTTGGGAATGTGTTGGAAAAATTCCACCGCATCATTAACCGTCATATCCAATACCTGCGAGATATTCTTTTCCTTGTAATGAACTTCCAGCGTTTCACTGTTGTAGCGGGTTCCATGACAGACTTCACAAGCCACGTAAACATCTGGCAGGAAGTGCATTTCAATCTTGATAATCCCATCGCCTGAACAGGCTTCACAACGACCGCCCTTGACGTTGAAACTGAAACGACCCTTTTTATAACCTCGAATCTTGGCCTCGTTTGTCTGGGCAAAGAGGTCACGTATATCATCAAAAACTCCTGTATAAGTAGCGGGATTAGACCTCGGTGTTCGTCCTATTGGACTTTGGTCAATGTCTATCAGACGGTCGATCTGCTCGATTCCTGTAATAGTCTTAAACTTCCCAGGTTTGTCTGAATTGCGATTTAGTTTTTGAGCAATGGCTTTTTTGAGAATACTGTTAATGAGAGTTGACTTCCCTGAACCAGAGACTCCTGTCACCGCGATGAATTTTCCTAGTGGGAAGCGAGCAGTGATATTTTGTAGGTTGTTTTCACGCGCCCCAGTCACCTCTATAAAGCGACCATTGCCCACACGGCGTTCTGTGGGTACTGGAATGGTACGTTTCCCTGACAGATATTGGCCTGTGATAGACTTGCTGTTACGAGCCACCTGTTTGGGTGTTCCAGCAGCGACAATCTCACCACCAAAAACCCCTGCACCAGGGCCAATGTCAATCAGATAATCAGCCTCTCTCATGGTATCTTCATCGTGCTCTACCACAATCAGGGTATTACCCAAATCACGCATCTTTTTCAGACTGGCAATCAAACGGTCATTGTCCCTCTGGTGAAGACCGATAGACGGCTCATCTAAGATATAGAGGACTCCTGAGAGATTGGAACCAATCTGAGTCGCCAAGCGAATACGTTGGCTCTCCCCACCTGATAATGTTCCTGCTGAACGAGACAGGGTCAGATAGTTGAGTCCGACATTATTGAGGAAGGTCAAACGGTCTTTGATTTCCTTAAGAATCGGACGAGCAATGATGGCTTCGTTTTTTGATAGGGTCAACTGATCAATAGCTTCCAAATGGTCTGCGATGGAGAGGTCTGAAATTTCTCCAATATGAGGGGCTTTCTCTCCTCCTACACGAACGGATAAGGCCTGATCGTTGAGGCGATAACCGTGACAAGTGCCACAAGTTAGCTCATTCATATAAAGACGCATCTGTGTGCGGGTGTAGTCGCTATTGGTTTCATGGTAGCGTCGTTTAATATTCCCTATAACACCTTCAAAGGGAATATCGATGTCGCGAACTCCACCGAATTCATTCTCATAGTGGAAATGGAATTCCTTACCATCTGAACCATAGAAAATGAGATGTTTCTCCTCCTCAGACAAGTCCTCAAAAGGAGTATCCATGTCCACTCCAAAGGCTGTCATGGCTTGTTCTAGCATATTTGGATAATAGTTAGAAGAGATAGGGTTCCAAGGTGCCAATGCTCCCTCACCAAGGGTCTTGCTAGCATCTGGCACTACTAAGTCCGTATCAACCTCTAGCTTGATTCCCAAACCATCACACTCACTACAGGAACCAAACGGTGCATTGAAGGAGAAGAGACGAGGTTCTAACTCTGGAACCGTAAATCCACATACTGGACAAGCATAGTGTTCTGAAAAGAGCAACTCTGAATCATCCATAGTATCAATAACGACATAACCTTCAGCGATACGAAGGGCTGCTTCGATGGAATCAAAGAGACGACTACGGATACCTTCCTTGATGATAATACGGTCTACCACCACATCGATGGCATGTTGTTTATTCTTTTCAAGTTCAGGAACTTCGGTCACATCGTATACAACCCCATCGACACGGACACGAACATAACCATCCTTTTGAATCTTTTCAATCAGAGTCTTATGCTGACCCTTTTTCTTACGAATAACAGGAGCCAAAATCTGCAGACGCTGGCGCTCTGGTAATTCCAAAACCTTGTCTACGATCTGTTCGACAGACGAAGCCTTGATAGCCCCATGTCCGTTGATACAGTATGGTGTCCCCACACGCGCATAGAGGAGACGTAGGTAGTCGTTGATTTCAGTCGTGGTACCGACAGTCGAACGTGGATTTTTACTAGTCGTTTTCTGGTCAATGGAAATGGCAGGGCTGAGACCATCGATAGAGTCCACATCTGGTTTTTCCATATTCCCTAAGAACTGACGAGCATAGGCTGATAGACTCTCTACATAGCGGCGTTGTCCCTCAGCATAGAGGGTATCAAAGGCAAGACTGGACTTGCCTGAACCCGACAGCCCCGTCACCACAACTAGCTTGTCTCGTGGAATTTCCACGTCAATATTTTTTAAATTATGGGCGCGTGCCCCATGGATGACAATCTTATCTTGCATGTTACTTCTTTCTAGTCCATTGTTGTTTTCCATTATACCAAAAAAAGTGAAATTCTATTACCAAAAAAGCCGAATTTGTAGTATAATAGTACGGTGTCAAAAATCACTTAAACACAGAATAGATTAGGAAAGGATAGGAGATATGAAACAAGTCTTTCTCTCAACAACAACTGAATTTAAAGAGATCGATACGCTCCAGCCGGGCACTTGGATCAATCTCGTCAATCCTACCCAGAGTGAATCGATGGAAATTGCTTCTGCTTTTGATATTGATATCGCTGACCTCCGTGCACCACTCGATGCGGAAGAAATGTCTCGTATTACCATTGAAGATGAATACACTCTGATCATCGTGGACGTCCCAATCACAGAGGAGAGAAATAACCGTACCTACTATGTGACCATTCCCTTGGGGATTATCATCACAGAGGAGGCTATCATCACCACTTGTTTGGAACCTCTACCACTTCTAGATATCTTCATCAACCGTAGACTTCGGAATTTCTACACCTTTATGCGTTCTCGCTTTATCTTCCAGATTCTCTACCGCAATGCGGAGATTTACCTAACCGCCCTCCGTTCAATCGAACGTAAGAGTGAGCAAATCGAAAGCCAACTTCACAAATCTACTCGAAATGAAGAATTGATTGAACTCATGGAGTTGGAAAAGACCATCGTCTACTTCAAGGCCTCTCTTAAGACAAACGAGCGCGTGATTAAAAAATTGACAAGCGCAACTAGCAATATTAAGAAATACCTTGAAGACGAAGACTTACTTGAAGACACCTTGATTGAAACGCAACAGGCCATCGAGATGGCGGATATCTATGGAAACGTCCTTCACTCTATGACAGAGACCTTTGCCTCTATCATTTCAAACAATCAGAACAATATCATGAAAACCTTGGCCCTTGTGACCATCGTTATGTCTATCCCGACTATGATTTTCTCAGCTTACGGAATGAACTTTAAGGATAATGAAATTCCTTTAAACGGAGAACCGCATGCTTTCTGGCTCATCGTCTTTATCGCCTTTGCTATGAGTGTTTCTCTCACTCTTTACCTCATCCATAAAAAATGGTTCTAAACAGGAGTTATTATGTCACAGATTGATTTAAAAGAATTAACAAAGAAAAACCAAGAATTTATCCACATTGCAACCCAACAATTTCTCAAGGACGGAAAAACAGATGCTGAAATCAAGGCCATCCTTGAAGAAGTCATCCCTCACATCCTTGAAGAACAACCAAAGGGTGTAACTGCCCGCTCTCTCTACGGAGCACCAACACACTGGGCTCACAGCTTCAGCGAAAAAGAGCAATATGAAAAAGAACATCCAAAAGAAAACGACGATCCAAAATTGATGATGTTGGATTCAGCCCTTTTCATTACAGGACTGTTTGCAGTGGTTAGCGCCTTGATGAGCTTCTTCTCAAACCAACCCGTGGCCTACGGATTGGTAACACTTATCAGTGTAGGAGCCTTTGGTGGAGTTGCCTTTTACCTTCTCTATCACTTTATCTACCGCTACTACGGACCAGATACTGACCGTAGCCAACGTCCTCCATTCTGGAAATCACTTTTGGTCATGTTAGCGACTATGTTTGCTTGGGTCTTCATCCTCTTCTTGAGTAACTTCCTTCCACAAGCCATCAACATTAGTCTCCCACCACTTGTTTTGTTGGTGATTGGAGGAGTTCTCCTTGCCCTACGTTTCTACCTCAAAAAACGTTTCAACATCAAGAGTGCAAGTGCAGGACCTGCTAGATATTAAGATAAACAAAAAAAGTAGTGTGTTTTACAGACAGACTACTTTTATTATGGCTCCAAAGCATTTTTTGATTCTCCAAAGAAAAGTAGCTACATTTTCTAAAAACGTTCTAATGTAACGGCTCCCCTTAAAATCCCTAGGTTTTATCCTTGAATTCAAGTTGTTTTTCTGTTATGATAATAAAGTAATAAGGAGAAATATATATGACTAAACAGAGAATTAATCAAATTGTCGGTTCAATTGGTGCCTTTATCGGAATTATTGTATTTATAGCCTACATCCCCCAAATTTTTGCCAATTTACAAGGAAATAAAGCTCAACCTTTCCAACCCTTATCAGCAGCAATCTCTTGCTTAATCTGGGTCATTTATGGATGGACAAAAGAGCCTAAGAAAGACTGGATTCTAATCATTCCAAACTCAGCCGGGGTTGTCCTTGGCGGACTGACCTTCCTTACTGCTCTATAAGAATGCAACTACTATAAAAAGCAACCACATGATTGGTTGCTTTTTTACTACTTTCTTGATCTAAAAGCCTTCTTCTGGCTCTAATTCTTGTTGTTTCCCCTCATCTTTTGTGATACAATAGCATCAATTTATTTCTAGGAGGATGAGATATGGTTTCTACTATTGGTATTGTTAGTTTGTCTAGTGGCATTATCGGAGAAGACTTTGTCAAACACGAAATGGACTTGGGTGTCCAACGTCTCAAGGGCCTCGGACTCAATCCTATCTTTTTACCCCATTCGCTAAAAGGCTTAGACTTTATCAAAGAACATCCTGAAGCTCGTGCGGAGGATTTGATGCAGGCATTTTCTGATGAAAGCATCGACATGATCTTATGCGCCATCGGTGGAGACGATACCTATCGTTTATTGCCTTATCTTTTTGAAAATGACCAACTACAAAAGGTTATCAAACAAAAAATTTTTCTTGGCTTCTCGGATACAACTATGAACCACCTCATGTTGCATAAACTAGGAATCAAGACTTTTTATGGTCAATCCTTTTTAGCAGACATTTGTGAGTTAGACAAAGAAATGTTGCCATACAGCCTCCACTACTTCAAAGAATTGATTGAGACGGGAAAAATCTCAGAAATTCGCCCTAGTAACGTTTGGTATGAGGAACGGACTGATTTTAGTCCCAAAGCCTTGGGAACACCTCGTGTCAGCCATGCAAATACTGGTTTTGACTTGTTACAAGGCAATGCTCAGTTTGAGGGAGAAATCCTCGGTGGTTGTCTTGAGTCTCTC
>QWCB01004472.1_pt1 | contig 13037 bp, 5 predicted proteins | sample 1972511 | NCBI WGS metagenome assembly QWCB01 (sample SAMN09866719, study PRJNA288562) | Human gut metagenome isolate term5_stool, whole genome shotgun sequencing... | isolation source: gut | host: Homo sapiens | place: USA: California
ATGTGAAAAGTTTTCTTCAGTTTTCAGGACGTACCATTTTTTCCATAGCCGAAACAGATTCTGTTTATTTGTGGGTGGGTACAGATAAAGGATTATGGAAACTCGATAGGAAAACAGACCAAGTGGAATCGGTCACTTTAGATACAAAATCGTTGGAAGTTAGATCAGTCTTTGTAAGCCAGACAGGTCGATTGCTGGTTGGAACCACTCATGGACTTTTTATCTATCAAGAGAGTGCTTTCAGGAAGGTGCTTTTCGGGTCAAATGCTTTGTCTTCTATCAATTTTATCACTGGCATTGTTGAAGGATATAAAGATACTTTTTGGCTGACTTCACAAGGTGGTTTGATTGAATATAATATTGAAACCGGTCAATCGAAAGTCTATACATATCAGGATGATGAGAAATTTGTTAGTTATTTTTCCTGTCTGGCTCTTTTAAAAGAAAAGCTATATTTAGGAACGGCCGGCAGTGGTATGCTTGTTTTTGATATCGGTAAGGCGGCTTTTTCTATTTGTCCTGAAGTGGAAAATGGATATATAAAAAGTATCATTACTGTTAATGATGAGATATGGGTGGGAACAAATGGAAGCGGTATTAATATGCTTTGGGTAGGTACTTACATGGGCGGATTAAGTTATACTCCAGCTCATGGAAGTTTCTTTTCTGTTTATTCTTATCCAGAGCTTTTTAATTCTTATAATATGAATGTACGTGCTTTTTGGGTGGATGCAGATGGGAAAAAAGTAATAGGCACTCGTGACGGACTTTATTATATTTCTGAAACGGAACAAAGGATAAGGCATTATACACATCGGAATTCCATTTTGCGTTCGGATATAATTTTGTCTGTAAAACCTTTCAATCGGGATTTTTTAATTGGAACGTATGGAGGGGGCTTGTACTTGCTTCACAGGAATACGGGTGAACTTTCCTTTTTTCAATCAGATCAATGTTTTATGCAAGGGTCATTTAATGGATATGAAAGGGATGGAAACAATAAATTATGGATCGGCAGTTCCAAAGGTGTGTATGTATATGATCATTTGACAGGGGAATATGAGGTTTATAACAGTCGTAATTCTTCTTTGTCAGTTAATTCTGTTTTTTCATTGAAGGCAGATTCGAAGGGCAGGATGTGGCTGGGCACAGGAGGGGCCGTTTTTATGTATGATAGGGCTGCTGGGGTATTTAAATCGGATGTTTTTCCGGAGCATGTTTTACCATATACTAAAAGTGTACGATTCATTTATGAGGATAAAAAGAAGAATTTGTGGTTTTGTGATGATAAGGAGGGGGTGGTTAAGGTAGATGAGTCTTTTACGACATTTGAACACATCACGATCGATGATTTCTTACCGAATAATTCTGTGATGAGCATAGTGGAAGATCCTAAGAACGGCGGATTATGGTTTGCTACTCAGAGGGGGTTACTATATATAAAGGAAGAGGAAAATTATCATAAGATTTTTTCGTTATACGATGGCATTCCCGGATATATTTTTAATTCTCCGGTACAGATAACGGATGATAATACAATTTGGTGGGGAAATGAATGCGGATTGGTCTGTTATGATGCGGCAAAGAGCTGGAGTGAGATAGGAACAAAAGAGGTCCAGCCTCCCGTGATTACTTCCATTTCAGTCGCAGGCAGACCTTTGTGCCCGGGAGAGACATTAATGCCCGTTTCTGCTCCATTTATAGATGAGGTGTTTCTGTCTGTAAATGATAATAATATTTCATTCACTTTCTCAGCCTTGAATTATGCAGTGGAGAATACGGATTTATACGAGTATTGTTTGGAAGAATATGATAAGGAATGGAAAACTTTGATGAAAGGAAATCAGGTTTCTTATACAGAACTTCCTGTTGGCGATTATATGTTTAGGGTCAGGGCGGCTTCCAATCCTGCAGCAATAAAAGCGGTAAGGGTGGTTGTTGCCGGAAATACGCCTTTTATAAGATGGATTGTGGTGTTAAGTGTAGTCGTTTGTTGTATTCTTATTTATTTTTACTCCGGGTTATTGGGGAAGTATCGCACAATGAAGGAATATATAAATAAAAAGACGGAATCATCCGAAGAAAATCGGAAAGAAAAATATCAAAAATCAAGGATGGAAGAGAAAACGGCCATGCTCATTATTGGGAAACTGAATGAGTGTATGGAGAAAGATCGGTTATATTTGAATCCTGATTTAAAGTTGCAGGATGTGGCAAAAGTGGTGAAATGTAATACTGGAGAGTTGTCCCAAGTGTTGAATATGTTTATGAATATTGGTTTCACGGATTATGTTAATAAATATAGGATAGACGAATTCATAAAAAGAATACAGGATAAGTCTGCTTCCATATTTTTTTGGAACTCTCTTCTTCTATTATGCAATTTGTTGATTCATAGTGTTGTATGATCTTTTTTGTCTCATTTAGTAGGTTGGGATTAATCCTGCTTTACAGAATGGTTGAAAAGACATTTCAGTTTCTAATTTTGCTGATAGAAAAATATTTTTATCCATTAAAGAAACTGATATGATTATGAAAAGCAGAACTTTTTTTATTCTTGTTTTTATCTTTTTAGTTAGCCTAGGATGTTTTTCGTGTAAAACGACTGCTACTGATGATTTTTCTATTGATTCGGAAATTGCGTATTGCCGGTCTCAGGCTATGCGGACGCTGGTTTCTATTCCTTCGTTAGATAAAATTCCTAATTCCATGGATTTAGATAGTAGTTTTATTATGATGTGTAGTTTGGGCAACGGTTATCGTTTGACAGGAAAACCGGAATATAAGGAAGGATTGCTGCATGCCGCAGATTCTTTGGCTATGCTTTATAATCCTGTTGTGGGTACTATTTTATCTTGGCCTGGAATGGTGAAAAAAGAAAACTGGCCGCACAATACTATTATTGACAATATGATGAATTTGGAACTTTTGTTTTGGGCTGCGCGGAATGGAGGGGGGCAGTATTTATATGATATTGCCTGTAAACATGCGGAAACGACTATGAAACATCAATTCCGCAAAGATTATTCATGTTATCATGTAGCGGTGTATGATACGCTGGATGGTCATTTTATAAAAGGAGTTACCCATCAAGGATTGAGTGATGATTCTATGTGGGCCCGTGGACAGGCATGGGCTATTTATGGATATACCATGGTATATCGTGAAACACATGATGTACGTTTTTTGGATTTTGCCCGGAAGGTATCGGATGTCTATTTGTCCCGTATTCCCGAAGACATGATTCCTTATTGGGATTTTAATGCTCCGGAATTATCCTCAGGTGAACCGAAAGATGCATCGGCTGCTGCCATAACGGCCTCTGCCTTATTGGAACTTTCCACCTATATAAATAATAGTGATTCTGCATCTTTCTATCGGAATAAGGCTGTGGAAATGCTTCAGATACTATCTTCTCCGGCATATCAGGCTCGCAATAAAAAAGATGCTTTTTTATTGCATTCGGTTGGGCACATGAACAAGGGATGGGAAGTTGATGCTTCTATTAGTTATGCAGATTACTATTATTTGGAATAAAATATATTTATGCAGCAATATATAATCGTTGTATTGATTTGGTACGCCATAGGCAGATAGCGCAAAGATACGAGGAAATCTATAGTAACGAAAAAAATAGAGTGGTACATATAAATGGATATAACGATTTGTTGGCAAAAGAGTTTTTTGTGATTGTGGAGAAAAGGATTAATTCCCTTCCTCCTAAATGTAAACAGATATTTATCATGAAATTCCAAAAAGAGTTTTCTAATCCGGAGATAAGCAGAAACTTAGGCCTATCATTGAGAACAATAGAGAATCAGCTATATATAGCTAGGGGAGTTCTTCGTAAACAGACGGATAGATATTTATGTTCTTGAATATGTGAGTGATAGAAAATATTTTTTCTGTCTTTTGAGTGTATTTTATTTTAGATTCGTTTAATAAGTAAAAAAAGAAAATGAAAAATAGAATGATTTAATAAATTAAACTTTAAGTACATGCTATGAAACAGAAAGACAAATTTTTATTACTTATGGTATTGTCTTGTTTGCCGTTAGGAAATGCGGTTGCAGAGCAAACAGGTGCAGGGTTGTACTCTCCGATTAATCAAGAAGTATTGCAGAATACGGTGAAGATTACGGGACAAGTTATTGATCCAAATGGAGAACCGATAATAGGTGCTACAGTAATGGAGAAAGGAACTACCAACGGTATTGTAACTGATTTGGATGGTAATTTTAGTTTGACTGTTTTTCCTTCTCATAAGTTACAGATATCTTACGTTGGTTTTCAAACTCAAGAATTGAATATTGGTTCTAACCGTTCTTTCAAGATTGTTCTAAAAGAAGATACTGAGCTGTTGGACGAAGTTGTAGTGGTAGGTTATGGTTCGGTAAAGAAATCGGATTTGACAGGTGCTGTAGCTTCTGTTTCTACTCAGGATTTGATAAGAAGTGGTAGAACGGATGCAGTAGGAGCTATGCAAGGGGCTTTGCCAGGTGTGCAAATTCAACGTTCTAATAGTAAACCAGGAGGGGAATATAATATTCTGATTCGTGGTTTGAATACAATTAGCGGAAGTACATCTCCCTTAATTGTTGTAGATGGTGTGCCAGGAGCTTCTTTATCTAACCTGAATCCGGATGATATAGAAAAAATTGATATTTTGAAAGATGCATCATCTACCGCAATCTATGGTTCCCGTGCTACTAATGGTGTAGTCATGGTTACTACTAAAAGAGGTAAGATAGGTAAAGTAAAAATAGATTATAGTGGATATGCCGGATATAGGAAATATACGAATATGCCCGATATGATGTCTGGTGAAGAATATGTGCAATTGGCACGAGAGGCTAAAAGAGCCGGAAATAATAATAAATATGTGGATGATAGTCAGATTTTCACAGCATCAGAGTTAAAGGCTATTCAAGATGGAAATTATTTTGATTGGGTGGATGCTGTTTCTAGTCCGGCCTTTATGACAAATCATACTATATCGGCTACCGGAGGTAATGAGATGGCTACTTATGCTTTATCTGCCGGATATTATTTTGAAGATGGTATGTTGGAGCCTCAAGAATATTCCCGTTATAATCTGCGTGCTGTTGTGGATGTAGAACCTAGCAAATACATGAAATTTGGAATTAATATGTATGGAACCCATTCAGTACGTGATACGGGTAACTCTGACTTGTTACAGGATGCTTTTCGTCTGCGTCCGACTTATCATCCGACTGATTTGGTGACAGGAGAAGAAATGTGGGCTTATTCTAATGGTCAGTATAATGCGTTAACTACCATGAAGAATGAACTGAATAAAACCAAAAAGTACAATTTGCTGAGTAACATTTATCTGGCAATAACTCCAATTAAAGGATTGACTTTGAAGACCACTTTCTCGCCGGATATAAATTTGGAAGAAATTGGCCAGTACAGAGGTAAATACACTAAAGCTAATAAAGGGCAAAATAAGGCAACCAGTAATTATGCGAAAAATAGCTATGTAGATTGGGTTTGGGATAATCTTGTAAATTATAACTTTGAATTGAAGGATCATCGCGTAGATTTGACCGGAGTGTTCTCTATGCAGCAATCACAAGATGAAAAGTTAAAAGGAATTGGTAATGGATTGTCATATAACTCTTTGTGGTATAATTTGGCAGGAGGATCGGCAAGTAATACTTCTTCTTCCGGTTTTACCAAAACGAATTTGATGTCTTATTTAGCACGTGCCAATTATGTGTATAAGGACAAGTATTTTGTAACAGCAAGTATTCGTTTTGATGGTTCGTCAAAATTAGCTGAAGGCAATAAGTGGGGAAGTTTTCCATCAGCAGCTGTAGCATGGAGAGTGTCAGGAGAAGAATTTATGAAGAGCTTGTCTTGGTTGAGTAATTTGAAGTTACGTTTAAGTTATGGTCAGACCGGTAATGATAATGTAAGTGCGTATCAGACGCAAGGATCTATTAGTGGTGCCAAATATTATACATTCGGTTCTAGTGAGTCTATTGGATATGTTCCCAATAATTTACGGAATTTGGATTTGGGATGGGAACGTACTACAGAATATAATGTAGGTCTTGACTTCGGATTTTTCAATAATCGGATTTCGGGTAGTGTGGAATATTATAATCGTTTGACAGAAGACTTGATTATGAATAAGACAGTACCTGTTACTACCGGTTATTCTTCTGTAAAAGCAAATGTAGGGTCTGTTAGAAATGAAGGGTTTGAGGTAAATATTAATTCGGATAATATCCGTACTAAAGATTTTTCATGGAGAACTAGTTTGAATTTTGCCTATAATAAGAATAAAATTGTAGATTTACAGTATAAGGAGAATTTGACTTCCCGTGGATTGTCTTTAGCTGGTATGAGTGGTGATTATAGTAATCTTTGGATTATTGGTCAGCCTATTGATATAAATTATAATTTGATGACATTGGGAGTATGGCAGCTGGATGAAGCTGAAGAAGCAGCTAAATATGGTTGTAAACCTGGTCAATATAAACCTTTGGATTTGAATGAGGATGGTGTGATTGACGATAAAGATCGTGTGATTGATGGTAAACGTACTCCGGATTGGACAGGTGGTATGACTAATACATTTACATATAAGGAATTTGATTTGTCATTTCAAGCAGCTTTCCAAGCAGGGGCAAGAGCTAGAAATCAGTTCTATGTTTCGTATGCATTGGAAAACAACAATCTCAATTTTAATAATTTAAGAAAAGATTATTGGACTCCGGAAAATCCTACCAATGCTTCTGCACAGCCTAGTAACATGGGTACTTATCGAAGCAAGGCAGGATCATGGGGAAATGCAAAATCGGAAATGTCACATACGATGTTTTCCAGTAATTTCCTTAAGATTTCTTATATTACTTTGGGATATACTTTTAAACCATCGGTTCTTGAGAAAATGAAATTAGGCAATTTGCGTTTATATGCAACAGTTCAGAATCCATTTATTTTCTGTGCAAAGGATGTGGTTGATCCTGAACAGTTGAATGTCAGCATCAATACATCGGATGCAATGACTCGCAATGTAATATTTGGTATTAATTTATCATTCAAATAATTAGGATAGTATGAAAGCAAAAAATATATTTACTAAAGGTTTCCTGTTGGCATCTGTGTTTGCTCTTTCGGGATGTTCGTCTTTTCTGGATGAAAAAAATTGGTCTAGCCAGTCTGCTGAAGAATATTATGCTACGGCTGAAGGATATGAGTCTCTTATTAATGGAGCCTATTCCACATTAAAATCTGTTTATAATACAACCAACTATTTTCTGTTGACCCAACTTGGTACGGATTTGGGGACTCAGAATGACGGAACAGCAACCAATGCTTTAAATCAGTATACAGTAGATTATACCAATGATAATGGCACTGTCTATAATCAGTGGAAGGTATTATATGAGTCTTTGAAAAATGTAAATGCTGCTATTGGTCGTGCTGCTATGGTAGTTACAAAGGATCAAGATATTTTTGATGGTATTGATAAAGAAATCTTGGCCCAACGGGTTGCGGAAGCTAAGTTCTTGCGGGCGTTATATCTTTTTGAAATTGTAAAAAATTGGGGGCAAGCTCCATTGATCTTGGAAGAACCGACCTCACCTTCTACAACTTCGCAATTGGATAGTGGATCTGATTTTTACAGACAAATTCTGGCAGATTTGCAGGACGTTATGGATTCTTCTCTTCCCATGAAGCAGACTTCGGCGAATTATGGACGTGTATCAAAAGCGGCTGCTAAACATCTTCGTTCTCTTGTTTATTTGACTCGAGGATATCAGAGTTATGCAGAAGCTGATGATTTTAAAAAGGCTTACGATGATGCTGTAGATGTAATTAAGAATTCCGGACATACATTATTGGATGATTATGCAATGGTTCATCGTCAGGCAAATGAAGAGAATGATGAAATTATTTTCAGTCTTAACTTTTCTGCCGGAGCAGGATGGAATAATAATATTCAGACAGAATTCTATTTGTTTGTTTATCGTGAAGGTTGGACTGATTTGGGCTTTTCTTCAATTTATTGTAATGATTATGCTTCTGTTATGCCAACCAAATATAGTTATTTATTATTTGATTGGAAGAAAGATAGACGTACGGAAGTTACTTTTATGAGTCCATTGAATGGTGACCCGGCTACTTCTATAGACGGACGTGCTTATGGTAGAAATTGGTTTGAGAGTACAAATGGGGTAAATGTGGCAAAGGGTGATACCGTAATTTATTTCCCTGTTCCCGGAGAGAGTGGTTATAAACAATATACAGATGCTGAAAAAGCGGCTGCTAATAATCGTGGACGTTTTTTCTATAATTATCCTGAGGGTTCTTATGCTGATGCTGGAAATGATGATTATTATAAAACCGGTTATCAAAGCTTTAATGCAAAATCACGTGTTTGGCTTCCTGTTTGGAAATTTAAAGATTGTAATACCCGTTATAACAGTTCGGGAACAGTAGAAAATGGAACTCGTGATATTTATTTGTTCCGATTGGCCGAAACTTACTTAATTGCTGCTGAGGCTGCTGTTAAAATGGGAGATAACTCTAATGCTTTATACTATATAAATCAGATACGTAAACGTGCCATGAATAATGCTCCGGAAGGTGGACTGCAAGAATATGTTGGTACTGTTACATTAGACAATGTATTGGATGAAAGAGCATTGGAACTTTATGGAGAAGCACCACGGTGGAATGACCTGCAGCGTACAGGAAAATTGGCAGAAAGAGTTTTGAAATACAATTGGGATGTCACTAATATTACAGGTGGATTGATTCAGACCCAATTAAGTGAAGCTACCTTTAAAAGTAAATATGGTCTTCGTCCTATTCCTGTTACATGGTTGAATACTTTATCCAACGGTCAGGAATTAGGAAATAATCCGGGTTGGGAGTAATTGAATTATCTTAATATTATAATAAGTTTATAGCGTATTCTTCCTTTTTTGTTGATCTATAGTAAAGACGGTTTTTTAATCTGTCAATGACATAAAAAATAGAGAGTACGCTATAAATGTATAACTTTGCAAGGTATAAATAGTTAGTATGATGAAAAGATTATATATAGGTGTATTATGGATGGTATTTTCTTTATCCATCCTTCAGGCAAAAGAGATAAAGATGTCCTCGCCGGATGAAAAGTATCAGTTTACTTTAAGTGATGAGGGTGGGAACTTGCATTATTCTTTGAATTGGAATGCTAAAGAAACGATAAAACCATCTTTATTGGGTATTAAGGCTAATACTATATGGCGTGATCATTTGTCATTAGGTGACATGACAACTGCCGAACAGGATACTGTCTGGCATCCTGTATATGGAGAACGTAGCACCATAAAAGATCAGTATAAAGCTTGGTCGGTAGTCATTAACCGTCAGAATTCTCGTGACAAGTTGGTTTTGGATATACGGGCGTATAATGAAGGGATTGCATTCCGTTATCGGTTTCCCGGCGGACAATATTTGAAGATCACAGATGAATTTACTGAATATACTTTACCGGAAGGAACAAAAGCTTACTTTACATCCAGGGCTCAGACTCCTTATGAATTTCTCCCATTGGAAGGATGGCCCGGTGAATCAGACCGTCCGTTGCTTTTGACATTACCTGAAGGTCCTTACGTATGTCTGGCTGAAGCGCAAGTGGTAGACTATGTGCGTACAAAATTCAAGTTATCGACAGAAAAAAAGAATACGATTCAATCTGCTATGTATGGTCCCGTAGAAGATATTGCTCCTTATCATACTCCTTGGAGGGTGATTATGTGTGCTGATAAACCGGGACAAATATTGGAACATAATGATTTGATTCTGAATTTGAACCCTTCTTGTAAAATAAAGGATACTTCATGGATAAAACCCGGAAAAGTGGTGCGTGAAGTGACATTGACTACAGAAGGAGGAAAAGCTTTGGTCGATTTTGCCGTGAAACGCAATCTGCAATATATTCATTTTGATGCGGGATGGTATGGATTTGAATATGACAAGGTTTCTGATGCTACTACAGTGACATTAGACCCTCGTAGAAATCCGGATATAAATGCTTTGAACCTGAAAGAGGTGGTAGCTTACGCTAAAGAACGGGGTATAGGAGTTATCCTGTATGTTAATCAACGTGCATTACAACAGCAATTGGATGAGATTCTTCCGTTGTATAAGTCTTGGGGGATAGCGGGTATTAAATTTGGTTTCGTACAGGTGGGATCACAAGTATGGACTAAATGGATGCATGAAGCGATCAAGAAATGTGCTGATTATGGCTTGATGGTTGATGTACATGATGAGTACCGTCCTACAGGGTTCAGTCGTACATATCCTAATCTGATGACTCAGGAAGGTATCCGAGGTAATGAGGAATTTCCTGATGCAACACATAATGCTACTCTTCCCTTTACCCGGTTTATAGCTGGAGCGGCGGATTATACCATTTGTTACTATCGTCAGGATTTCGGTCGCTTGAATGCAGACAAGGATAGTTATGGTGTTCCTCGTTCTAAATCTATCCAGACCACTCCTGCGCATCAATTGGCTTTGGCGGCAGTTTATTATAGTCCGTTGCAATATATGTATTGGTATGATAAACCATCAGATTCTCAAGACGAACCCGAGTTGAAATTCTTTGATGATGTATATACTACATGGGATGATACAAAAGTGTTGCAAGGGGAGGTCGGTGAATTTATTACTATAGCCCGTCGTAAAGGAGAGGAATGGTTTATCGGTTCGATAACAAATAATGAGAAGCGTGTTTTATCTGTAAGCTTGGATTTCTTGCCCGAAGGAAAGAACTACATAGCGGAAATTTATACGGATGGGGATAAATCAGTGAAAACACGTACTAAAGTCAGAGTTTCTACTTATCGTGTGAGCAACAAGACGAAATTAAACTTTTGTTTGAAAGCATCCGGGGGGGGGGCAGTTCGTTTAGTTCCTGACGATGGAAATATAAAATCTGTCAAAAACTATAAGCAGCAGCGGTTATGAGAAAGTTTAAAATATCAGTCCTGTTGAAATTGGGTTTCTATTGTCTGTTTTTGAGTATAGGACTTGAGATGCAGGCCCGAAAATTTGTGCATCCGGGAATATTACATACAACAAAAAGTATTGAGCGGATGCGTGCTCAAATCGCTGATAAGGAATATCCTGCCTATGGTTCTTTTGAATTATTGAAAAGTCATCATTGTTCTCAGGCGGATTATCAGCCTTTCGGACCTTTTGAAATCATTTCAAGAGATGGTGAGTTTCGTCATACAAAATCAAAAATGGAGCAAGACTTTAGTGCAGTCTATCAGAATGCATTGATGTGGGTTTTGACTGGTGAAAAGACTCATGCCGAGAAATCTTTGGAATTATTGTTAGGCTATGCCGGAACACTTAAAAGAATTCCGGAAACGAATGATGCCCCTTTGTTGGTGGGGTTGGAAGGATTAAAGATTATTTATGCTACTGAAATACTGCGTCATACTTATAAAAAGATGACAGTTGTTCAGTTTAATGAGATCAGTAGAATGATAAGGGAAGTGTTCTTGCCTGTAATGGAAAATTTTTACCATCGTAAGCCTTATACAAATGGGAATTGGGGACCTATTGTGACTAAAGCTTATATGGCAGCTGCTATTTTATGGGATAATGAGGAAATGTATAATAAGGCGGTTGATTTTTATCTTCATGCCAATGATAACGGAACAATAGCTCATTATATCAGTGGGGATACCGGTCAGATACAGGAGAGTGGTCGTGATCAGGGGCATAGCATGTTGGGTATAGGTGCCCTGGCAACTGTTTGTGAAATAGCTTGGCAACAAGGTGATGATTTATATTCGGCTCTTGATAACCGGCTTATGAAAGGGTTTGAGTATGTCGCAAAATATAATTTGGGGTATAATGTTCCTTTTGCTGTGTGGAAGGATGTCACAGGAAAATATAGCAACTGGACTGAGATATCTAATAAAGGAAGGGGTAGATATATGCCGATTTTTGAAATGACCTACAATCATTTTGTTATACGGAAAGGGATGCAGATGCCTTATACGGAACAGGTTCTTCGGCAGATTCGTCCTGAAGGATACGATCGTGATCAGCCTGCTTTTGGTTCTTTGTTGTTCAATGAAGCGGGGACTAAAAAGAATTATGTTGACTTGGTAAATCCTTTTGTTGACAGTCACCGTTCCCGATGGTTTTTTTTCAGTTCGGCATGTCGTCCGTTTGGTATGGTCAGCCTTAGCCCTGATACGGATACCGAGCACTCTTGGGGATCAGGATATCTGTATGACTCAAAACAAATACGCTGTTTTAGTCATGTTCATAATTGGCAGATGTCCGGTGTGGCGGTGATGCCTACCGTTGGCGAGTTTAAAGGGCATTTGGGTATGAATGCTTATCAATCGGCTTTTACTCATGATGGAGAGATAGCTAAACCGGGATATCATAAAGTGAAACTGACAGATTATGACATAACAGCAGAGTTGACTTCTACTATGCGCGTAGGCTTTCATTGTTATACTTTTCCGAAAAGTGATGCCAGTTATATTTTATTTGATACGGGAGCGTTTTTGGCACATGGACCTACAGCTTATTCGGAGGTTTGGAAAGTAAGTGATAAGGAAATAGCCGGATGGGAGATGATGGAACGTACAGGACGTCGTCCTAAAGATACTCCTGTTTATTTTTATGCACAATTGAGCAAGCCAATGGATAAGGTTGTATCTTGGCGCGAAGGCCGGATAGAATCTAATAGCAATCCGGAAAGAATATCAGGTAAGAATGCGGGTATGGCAGTCCGATTTAAAACAGAAAAAGACGAAAAGGTGATGCTGAAAGTGGCGATTTCATATGTCAGTGTAGAACAGGCACGTAAGAATATGTTAACGGAACTGTCAGGCTGGGATTTTGAGCAAGTAAAGCAGTCTTCTTTTTCCGAATGGAATGATTGGCTTGGAAGGATAGAAGTGGAAGGCGGTAGCAGAGAACAGCAAATAAAACTCTATACGGATTTGTGGCATGCCTTATTGGGACGC
>QWCB01003081.1_pt1 | contig 13035 bp, 13 predicted proteins | sample 1972511 | NCBI WGS metagenome assembly QWCB01 (sample SAMN09866719, study PRJNA288562) | Human gut metagenome isolate term5_stool, whole genome shotgun sequencing... | isolation source: gut | host: Homo sapiens | place: USA: California
AGCCATGAAGAATGGAAACTCTAAATTCAATGCAATTCTTGCTGTCGTACAACAGTAAGACGATTACTCATGCCCATAGGGGTGCTGAGTAGTTACATTCCCAGCTATTTCCGTTAAACAATTATAAAAACCAGAGCGACGTAGTTTACATACAAATAAATTTAGTACCTTTGTAAACACCAAAAAGAACAAGCATATGTTGACAGAGTTAGAAGTATTTGCCAAGCGACTGCGTCGGGCAAGAATCAAGGAAAAGCTATCAATGGACGCCCTTTGCGAGAAGGTGGAAGGTGTTGTGTCCAAGCAGGCAATCTCAAAATACGAGGCTGCCAAGATGATGCCGTCCAGTCCTGTCTTAATAGCTTTGTCAGAGGCATTGAAGGTTAATTTGGATTATTTCTTCCAGCCATTCAAGTTTGATGTAGAAGAGATGCAGATTTCTTTCCGCAAGAAATCGAGCGTTCGCTCGAAAGATATTGCCGCCCTCAAAATACGCATCCAAGAGGAAACAGAGCATTATCTTGAAATCGAAGAAATCCTAGGCAAAGAGGCTTCTATATATAATAAGGTGGGAAGCGGCATGGTCCTTTCCCTGCCTAAGGATATGTTGAAATGTGCCCAACAAGTTCGAGACCAATGGCAACTGGGCTTGGACCCCATAGCTAATGTGCAGGATATCCTTGAAGCTAACGGAATCAAGGTAATACCGATTTCAGGACTTGAAGGTTTCGACGGATTGAGCGGAATGGTAAATGGCATGCCTATCGTAGTCTTGAACAAAGACATGAAGATGGCTGAACGCTTGCGCTTCACGGCATTGCATGAGGTTGGGCATTTATTGTTCAACCAAAATATCTCCACCTCTTTGAGCGAGCATGACAAAGAAAAAATGTGTCACGCTTTCGCTAGTGAAATGCTTTTGCCAAGTGATGTCATTACCAACACGCTTGCAGGGAAAGCCAAGCTTTCGCTCAACGAGCTTATCTTCCTTCAAGAGATGTATGGTATATCTATAGATGCCATTATGTATAAGCTCTTCCAAATGGGTATTGTCACGGAAAAGCGATACAAGAACTTCCAGATTCGCAAGAGGATGAGCAAGTCTTTTTGTGCAACCGTAGAGAAAAGTCGTTACAGAGAAGAGTTGAAGGATACTCGCTATACGGCAATGGTATATAGTGCGTTGGCACAACAGTTGATAACCACCTCCAAGGCAGCCTCCATGCTGGGCTGTTCTGTGGCTAGTGTACGTAACAATGTAAATGTCATCTAGCCTATGGAAAAGATAGTCGTAAGCGATACAAATATATTCATCGACCTGATAAGCGTAAACTTGCTTGACGGCTTCTTTAGCCTACCATGGGAGATACACACCACAGATATGATTATGAAGGAGCTAAAAGACTCCAATCAAAAAGCGGTGGTTGATGCTTTTAGGCAACTAGGGAGCTTGAAAATTAAAGGGTTTGACGGAAACGAAATATTGGATAAAATAAAATCTTTAATTTGAGGAACGATGAAAGACTCTAATATTTTAAATGATTTGGCTGACTATCCTTACAATGCGAAATATCCACCAAAGGGAAATCGTAAGAATGGCAACATGTATCATGGGTACGATACTCCAGCACAAGAATGCTTGTTCTACGACTTTGCAGTCTTAGGTTATGACTTGATGATAAAGTATCATGGTCTATGCTACTATTTTATGGTAGATGATGATTGCGTATGGTTGTCGGATAGCAGCTTTTGTGCTATGAAACAGAAGTTTATGAATGGAAATGATGTGTTGGAGCATTTTATGATAGACGGAAAGGCACTCATTGATATTATTGATAAACTTGATGAATGTGAAGCAGTATAATGAGTAACAATGTATTGATTCCCAACTTTTTCAAAGTTGGATGCAATGGCGACAAGTCTATCAAGGAGGAAGACTTGGGGTGGTCAGACTCCATCAAGAGAGATGCTCAGTCTGATAATCCAGAGACAATTTCCCGCTATATTGTGGAGATATTGGGATTGAACATCCTGTTCTATTGGATGAAAGACAGACAATGGTACACGATTGAGACTGAGAAAGACCCGATTGAGGTGCGACGCATTTATCCTAATCCTAATTGGGATGGAATATGCGAGATGACTAAGGCTGACTTGAATGGAGAGCCTCATACAAGTTCCAAGGGTGAAATCATTGCCACCTTTGAGAGTCCAATAGAGGTGTGGGGAAATCTCCGTATCAATGATGTTCCAATAGGTGAAGTTTTAAAAGACTCTGTTATTACAGATTTGGATTAACAGGAAAAAACTAAAAGCGAGGGGTAACTTCATTGCAAGCTACGCCTCGCTTTATTTATTGCTGTTTGTGGGATAAAAAGCATCCTTCTTTTACATGGCTTCTACTTTGCTATTTCAGCATACCTCTTGAACAGTTCTGCCACGCATTCGCTCTCCGTCATCTTCATCGGGAAGCCGTAGGCTGCCATTACGGCTCGGTCGTTCTGGCGATGAGCCTGAAGGAGTTCCTTCGGCATGAGCGTAGGGTCGTAGAGGTCGGCGAGCGAGGAGTCGGGATACAATGCCCTCGCATCTAGGATGGCTTGGGCGGATGCCTCTATCTTCGCTTGCTGCTCTGGAGTAGGAGATGGCCATGGAAAGTTGTTGTACACGATGCTATTTGAGTAACTATAATCGCTTTTTAACCTTCCACATACTGCTCGCATCCATGCCATGTGAACATTCGACTCCAATATACCAAAGTGGTAGAGGCTTGCATCTGGTATCATGAATAACTTGTCTCCAGGTACCACTTCTGCATCCAGCCAATCCATTGGAACATATCTTCTTCTTTCTGATGAAACTTTAGGTATAGCAACATATGCAGTCTTGCAATCCCTTATCTCATCAAAAAGCATTGGGAAATCAGCCTTTTTACGAGTAGCCTCCTTTTTACTAGCTAAACGAAACTCTCTAACAGCTTCTATGCGCTTTAACACTTGTGGACATAGCTTTAATATTGAAGGATTTGCACCAACAAGCCACAAACAGAATCTTGGTTTGCGCTGGATAAAATCATTTCCCATCATAAAATGACGGATGTAGGGCACTGCTTGTGGATTGGCATTCAGTAAATCTACTTTTTCTTCTTCTGTTAGGATTAAATTTCCACCTTCTGCAGGTTTTCCACCATTAATCATTTCTGGAGCATTACCCAAAGGCTTTCTTCTTCCTTCTATAAATATGTCAGGTGAATCACATAGGTATCCATTGATATTTTTTGCTTCCTCAACTTTCCCATTATCAAATAACAATTTGGACTTATTGTTGGAGGTATCTGAAAATCCTACAATGACGCAATGCACATGCGCCTTCAGACTTGCCTCGCTGTCCCATCGGAAGGTACGGTAAGCGAAGTCGATATGTACGCCAAACATTTCTTTGAGAGGCTTCCATATCGCTGCAACCTGTTCACCTTGTGTGATTGAATTGGTGGAAACAAGGGCGGCACGGATGTCGGTACCTTGCATCAGTTTGGCTGCCTTGTAATACCAAGCAGCCACATAATCTATCTTGCCTGCCGTCTTAAACGGCTTGCCTTTCTCATCCACGAACACACCGAGCAAGTCAGCTTTCTGCTCCTTGCTCTGCAATGAATATCCCACGAACGGCGGATTGCCGATGATGTAGTCCAGCTCCTCCTTCGGACAAACGTTCTCCCAGTCTATCCGGAGCGAGTTGCCCTCATGGATGTTGGCGTAGCTCTTCAGCGGCAGGAAGTCGATGTCGTGATGGATGATCTTCTCCGTCTCCGCCATCATCTGCGCCTCGCTTATCCACAGGGCAGTGGTGGCTACGGTGACGGCGAAGTCGTTGATTTCTATGCCGTAGAACTGGTGAATGCTCACCTTGATGGGGTTTTCGAAGGCGTTGAGCTGCTCCACGCTGTATATCTGCTTGATAATCTCGTTCTCCAGTCGGCGCAAGGAGAGGTAGGTCTCCGTGAGGAAGTTGCCCGAACCGCACGCCGGGTCGAAGAACTTGAGGTTTGCCATCTGGTCCTGCAACTCGTGCAGGCGCTGCAAACGCTTCTTGATGTTGGTCTCCTCATTACACGACTCAAACGCCGCCAGAAGGTCGTTATAAAAGAGCGGGTCGATCACCTTGTGGATATTCTCTATCGACGTATAGTGCATACCGCCCGATCGACGCGTCTCGGGGTTGAGGGTGCTCTCGAACACACCACCGAAGATGGTGGGCGAAATCTCGCTCCAGTCGAAGTCGAGCGAGGCGTGCTGCAGGAGCGTATCCCGAAGCTCGTCGGTGAACTGCGGAATGTCAATCTCCTCGGCGAAGAGGCCACCGTTGGTATAGGGGAAAGCGGCAAGGGTTGGGTTGAGATACTTGCTTCGCTTGTCGGCAGGGGTGTTGAGCACCTCGAAGAGCTGCACCAGCGCCATGCGCATGAAGTTGGAGTCAAACTGTGCGAGGTAGTCATGAAACATGTCGTGCTTGCCAAACACGCCTGCATCCTCGGCATAGAGACAGAACACCAAGCGCACACATAATATGTTGAGGTAACGGAGCGACTGAGGATCGTCGAGGTCGTACTGCGAGACGAGGGCATCATAGAGCTTGCCCACTATCTCGCCCGCCTTCATCGAGACCTCCATCTCCCGTTGCAGGTGCACCCCTTGCTGGTCCACGAGAAACTGGAGGCGGTAGTATTCTTTCCCCAAGTCTTTCAGCAGAATGCGGGACGGCTCGCCCTTCGGGTTCTCCATGTCATAGACGTCAAACTCGGCAAAGTTGCAAGTCACGATCCAGCGAGGGCGCTGCGAGTAAGGCAGAGCCGCACTGTATCGCTGCGCCTGCTGGAAGGGGGTCAACAAAGAGCCGTCGCTCTGCCGGATGGCCTGGCGCAAGTCTTTGCCCAACGACTTCTGTTCTATCATCACATGGGTGGAGGGAATCATCCCGTCGATGAAGGAAGTATGGTCGAGCAGGGCCTGCTGCTCAAACTGGATAAACTGTGACGGGTCTTCCACGCCCATCACCTCGGTGAGGAGTTCGGTCCAGAAAATCTGGCTCTCGCCCTTCTCATATCCCCTGCCTTCCCATTTCTTGGCGAAGGCAGCGGCAGCCACGCTTTGTTGTTTCTCTGTCTTCATCTTGTTTTTCTTCCAGATACAAAGATAGCCATTAAAAACAAAGTTTCCAAAAGATCCGGGATAAAAATATCATTATCCGCGCTTCATTGAGCGTCATGTCAGAGAAAAAACGTATATTTGCATTCTAATTGCGATTGATAAAAAAAAGAGCAGACACTTAACAAGATAAAAGGAGAGGAGAAAGCATGGAGGACAGAGAACGTTTGCTAAAAAGTTGCCCAGAGTTCGACCGCCTTGCCTTTACGGTGCTGGCTATCGAAGCCTCGGCACAGAAAATGGGCATATCGCCATCTGAAATGAGAAGGCGGCTGGACAAAGTGGGACTTATCAAGGGTCTCATTCAGGACTGCTACGAGACATTGCATACCGAAAGCCGCGAAGCCGTAGCAAACGATGTGGTCGAGGCTCTTAAAAATTGGGAGAAAAAAGAATAATGGAAAAGCAAACATTATACGAAAGGATATAATTATGTTAGACTTTTTATTGTGGAACAAAATAGCACGTATCATTGCACAACTGGCAGACACGCTGCATATATCAACAGACCGGGCGCTGCAAATCTTCTATGACTCGGAAGTCTGCCAAATGCTTCACGACAAAGAACTTGGGCTGCATCTGATGAGCGACACCTATATTGTCAATGACTTAATAGAGGAGCTACGGAGAAAGCAATAGGCTGACTTCCTTGGGGGCTTCCTCGGAAGGCACACCCAATATCGAAAACGTTAAACGTTAAAACGTTAAGGGTTGGCAAGGGGCGAGCATACACTCTACTTGTTACATCTTAACGTTTAACGTTTAACGTTTTTGTTTTCGCACTCGGCAAGGGAGAGATATAAGGAAGAAAAAAAGACTGCATTTAGGATATTATTTATATAAACATACAAAACTAATATTTTGGGAGCCATGGCAAATACGCTTCGTTTGTTATTAATAATAATATTATAGTATATAAATATATTATATTACTATATATATTTATATTATACATTATATACTATAACTTTGAGGCTAGAAACCAGCAATTATTTCTCAGCTCGATTTCAAAGTCCACTTTCGTTAACGTTATAACGTTTAACGTTTTCATGCAACGACGCGAGCCCATGCAACAAGAGCAATTGGAATCATTATAAACGCTATTCTGTGGCAATGTGGCTTCGGCCTCAAGCCTAAAAAAAACGTCAAAGCAGAGAGGACTAAACAGAGAGGCGAAAACAAAAACGTTAAACGTTAAACGTTAAAACGTTAATAGGGCGGGCTCGACAAGCGCACCCACCCTACCACTATATATACATAATCCCAATTACTCTTCGAATTCTACCAGCGCCTGACGGAAAACGGAGCGTACGCGGCCCAGTATTACCAACGAATGCTCCAGTTGCAAACGCAGGGAAGCCTCATCGCTGTAGAAGAACTCGCAACTGGCCGTGATCTCCGTGAGGTTGGTGTCTATGAAGATCTTTGCCAGCCTCACCTCTCGCGTGAGTTTGTTGCAGACGGTGAGGACCTTGATCTCCTCGCCTTCGCTCATCTCGTAAAACTGCGGCAGCATGACCACGAGGAAGGGAGTTTCCTCCTGCTGGGTGGCGAGCACATAGAGGTGCTTCATCTGAAAGCGAAACAACACGTCGCCGTCGCTATCCACCCGCGGCTGGTAGCCCATGTCTTCCAGCACGCTGATGACCATTGATCTTTTGTCCATAAGAATGTCCTCCAGTTATGATTCGTTGTCGTCCGTCAGTTCCTCGCAGCCCTCGCTCGTATCGTCGCTATCGGCGAACTGCTCCTCGATGGCCTTCACCGCCTTGCTGGCGAAGACCACGCCGGCCTCCAGATGGGAAATCATCCGAGAGATCAAGGCCTCCAGGTCCTCGCCGCCAAAGAGCTCACGCTCGTAGCAGAGCCACATGCTATGGCCCGGGGTGAACGCCTTGACATATTTCAGCGAGGCGTTGATCTTCTCCGAGAGCGCACAATACGTGGCGACATTCTCCTCGTCGTATCCATAGAAGCCGGGGAGCGCAATGGCCAGGAAGTCTTCGTCGTCCTCGTTGCACAGATAGAGAAGCGTCATGCCTTCATACTCAAACTCATAGCCGACGTCGTCGCTCTTCTCCAAGCAGAAACCAAGACGGGCAAAAGCCTCTAAGATTTTTTCTTTCATAATCGTTTACATTGATGGGTTATACGTTGTTGTTATCGAAATCCGATGCTGGCCGGCTGACCGCCCTTGTCCTTGGGCGAAAACTCGCTGTGGACGCGCTGGTATTCGCGCAGGTCGCGACTGCTGACCGAGGGGCTGCGCCCGGAGATGATCTCTTCGAGCTGCTTCTGGGTGATATTCTGCAGCGTATGCTCTCCGCAACCTACCGCCTCGTTGAACTTCTTGCGTGCTGCCGACTTCACGATATAGTTGATGTCGCTGCAGTTGTAGCCTTGCGTCATGTGGGCAAGCCGGTCCATGTCTATACCCTCCTCCCTTGGCAGCTTGGCCAGTTCCAGGGCAAACAAACTCTTGCGGGCCTCGTGGTCGGGCATATCCACATAGACCAGTTCGTCGATGCGTCCCGTCCTCAGCACGGCCTTGTCGATGCGCTCGGGATGGTTGGTGGCGGCAAGGACATAGACCCCTTTGTCGGAAGCATGGTTGAGCATACAGAGAAACTCGTTCACCTCGCTGTCGTAGTGCTGGTTGTATTCGTTTCCTGTGCGACGCGGCACCATGGCGTCAAACTCGTCAAAGAAGAGCAATGCCGGCGCGTGTCTCTCCGCATTTTTGAAGACCTCGCCGATCTTCTCCTGCGTGCCGTGCACCATGGTGCTGGCCAAATCGTCCGGGACGACCTTGATAAAGTGGATGCCAACCTCCTCAGCCATTTTCTCGGCAAAGAACGTCTTGCCACATCCCGCAGGCCCATAGAAGAGCATGGAGGGAGGACGGATGCCGTAGGCGTCGGCCAGATCACGATGTTGGAGCACATTGATAAAGCCCTCCTTGACCCGCTGCTTCAGGTCCTCCATGCCGGCAATGTCGCCAAAACCATTGCCATGCTTCTTGGCCGTCGGCTGAGGCTTGGGCCTGGGCTTGCTGCTTGACTGATCGCTCGTCTGGTCGCTCGTCGGCTTCCCCTGGGGAGCCGCTGGCTTTCCGCCACTGATGCGGCGGAGCCATTCCTTTTCGGCTGTTGTTCTATCCATCTTTGCGTCCTCCGTTTTTCGTTTTCGTTGTACGATGTTTATGTCCGTAGTCGTTGCACGACGTTTATATTCGTTTTCGTTGACGATCTTTATATTCGTAGTCGCTGCTCGACGTCTATGCATATAGAGGGCGAAAAGCATGGAGATTCTATCAGCGCAAGTGTGTCCTACCAGTTTTTTATCCTGAATATTCTACTGGTTTTGACCCTAAAGATCTTACAGCTTTGACCTGAATATTCCACAGAATTTGACCCTAAGATAGCCACCTTCCCGATGGTAACTTAAGACCGACTTCGATGATAACTTATGGATAGCACGGAGGGTAACTAAAGGCTGCCACCTGGTCGATTGTGTTGCTTTGATTTTTGCGCTTCCATTTTTTATTCTTACTTTTGCAGACATCATTCAGGCCCACCGGGTGAACCATCCACAAAGATTTACGAAGGTGGTAACCACGGCAATCACCGGGTGATGAAGAAATGGATGAAGAAAAGAAAGAAATGAAGAAAAGAAAGATTTGAAAATGACAAAAGGATCACTTATACTTCTATCGTCAGTCATGATACTCGTGTCAACTCTCACCTGTCGGGCTACTTGTCCCGACTCGATCCGCCAGCAAAAGATGTTGGAGGAGGAGCAGGCCTTCTTGGCCAATATGAAGCCAGGACTGCAGCATATACAGATGATGGCCGTAAGGAAAGCAATGGAAGGCAATGACACCGAACTACAGCAGATAAGGCAGAGCCGAAACCAGCCGCCTACTTTGCCGGAAGGCGTCAAGATTTTCTATCCGAGAGAGAACATCTGTCTCTTCTCTCCCAAGCATGAGACTGACCGCAAGCGCCCCATCCTGCTCTACCTCCATGGTGGAGGATGGTGCTTTGGCAGCATCAACAGTTGCGCGCGGTTCTGTGCCGCTGTAGCCCTGGAGGCCGACTGCCTGGTGGCAGCATTAGACTATCGTCTGGCACCTGCCCACCCCTCCCCTGCCGCACTCGAAGATTGTCAAAGGGCAGTACGTTACCTGCAAGAACACGCGGCCGACTGGGGAGGCGACACCACGCTAATAGCCGTAGGAGGAGACAGTGCTGGGGGCAACCTGGCATTGGCGACCGCCATGTCAGCATCGGGCATTCGCAAAGTGATACCGATATATCCCGTGACCAAACTCTTCACCGAGAGGACTCCCTCTTGGGAAAAGTATGCCAAGGGATATGGCAACGATGCTGAGCTCCTCGAAGCGTTCAACGCAGCCTATGCCAATCGTCAGGAGCGCAACCCGCTCGTGTCGGTAGGCCTGTGTGATGACGACGCATTGAAAACGTTGCCGCCTGCGCTATTCATATCGGCAGGCCACGACATTCTCCTGGACCAAACTGCCGAACTTGTCCAGCGCCTCCACAACCTTGGCAGACCCGTCATCTACCGCGTCTATCCCACCGCCACCCATCTATTCATAACAGTCCCAGGACAGCCCACAGCTTTTGAAGAAGCCGTCAAGGACGTGAGCAGGTTCCTGAACGACCACCATGCGGCCAAGTGACCTCCACATGAGAATCATACAAATTATATTTTTGCAAAATTGGACAAGAGCATAACATTTAAAACAAGAAGATTATGGCAATAGAAATAAAGTCAATACCCGTCCTTCACGGTGAAGCAGCGGCTCGTTTCGTAGAAGCAGCTGATGAGGCATTGGAAAAACGTGGTTCCATCGACTTCTCAAAACAAGTAGCCAAGGCTCGTGCCATATTAAAACGTTCAAGGTTGTACATTTAAAAAGTTTTACTTACTTTTGCAAGCCATAGCGGATGATGCCGCTCTATAGACAAAAAAAGTTTGTTATCAAAAAGAGAAGTATGAAAAAGAATTGGATGATTTGGGGACTCGCCGCCATGGCGCTGATGTCCTCCTGTACAGACCAGAAGACCGCACCAAGCACCGCGGACAACGACACCACCAGCGTGGCCCAAGACACGGCCTCTATCGACAGCATGGACCTGGCCTCCATCGCCGGCACCTATGAGGGCACCCTTCCTGCCGCCGACTGCCCGGGCATCAAGACCGTGCTCACCATCCATGCCGACAGCACCTACCAGCTGACGCAGGACTACCTGGAGCACAAGGACGGCCACGACGAGGCCAGCGGCGTGCTGCGCGTGCTCGACGGCAAGGTACTGGTGCTCGAACGCCCGTCGAGTGGCGAGCAGACCTACTACAAGGTGAAGGACGACCAGCACGTCGTCATGACCGACTCGCTGGGCAACGAGCCCGAGGGAGAGACGGCCAAACTGTATGTGCTCACCAAGACGAAGTAGAGCGCTGAGGCGTCTTTCTTCACGCCACGCAACGACCTGACGACTATATCTTTTGGGGGCTGTGTCAAACCATTGGTTTTGGCACAGCCCCCAAAGCATATACCGACAAGACAAACGCCTCGCACGCCCCGCCTATTCCCCCTCGGGCAAGGCTGGGACAATGCGACGGACGTGGCCTTCCCTGTGAGAGAGAATCAGGGGCACGCGCTCCACCACCACGACCGAGGTGTCGAGACCGAGCGCCTTGGGCTCGTCGATGCTGATCTTGCCTATGAGCGCATAAAGACTCATCAAGAGGTTGTGGCGACGGTCTAACGAGTCTTCGGGATAATAGACGCGATGGATGATGATGAAGCGGAAGTCGCCCGCCACACCATAGCGCCGCAAGGAGGGGTAGCAGCTGGTCAGATCCACCCTGCCCTCTGCCACCAAGTCCTCGACGACCTGGCGCAGATAGAGACTCACACGAGGCTCTATGCGGAAACCGATACGCATCGTCACGCTATAGAGCGTGTCCTCCACCAGCGTGCTGCAACTATACTCCAGCGTATCGGGCGCATCCACATACTCCAGGTTGATGAGCCAATAGTGGTCGGCACGCTTCGGCTGCTTGTTGATGATGGAGTAGATCAGTTTGTCGTCCACGGTACTCTCCTTTCCCGTATGGTTGACATAGACCAGGTTGGAGGCATACTTGGGTATGCGATCGTCGGCCTTGATGTCGGAGATGATCTGATAGTAGTCGCTCAGCGGCTTGCTGGAGATATGCTGACGGCGAATATGTTTGGCACGCACCCACACCAGCATCATGCAGAAAAGAACGCCCGCGATGAGCAACGTACACCATCCTCCGGCAAGAAACTTGGAGAGGTTGGCGGCCAGGAAGATGCCCTCTATGACACAGTAGCTGCCGACAAAGACCATGCAAAGGATGCGCGACACGCCCCTTTGGCGCAGGTAGAAGCCCAGGAGCAAGGTGGTCATCAGCATCGTGATGGTGATGGCAAGTCCGTAGGCGGCCTCCATGTGGGAGGAGTCGCGAAAGAGGAGGAGGATCAGCACCACACCGACATACATGGCCATATTGACCGCAGGGATAAACAGCTGGCCCTTGACATGAGTGGGATGCTTGATGCGCATCCGAGGCCAGAAGTCGAGGTTCATCGCCTCGCTCAAGATGGAGAACGTGCCACTGATGAGGGCCTGGCTTGCCACGATGGCTGCCCCTGTAGCCATCACGATGGAGAAGATCAGCAAGCCTTGAGGCATGATGGCATAGAACGGATTGACCGAAGCCGCCACGTCGGCATGGCAGAGAATCCACGCTCCCTGCCCGAGATAGTTGAGGATGAGCATCGTCTTGACAAAGGCCCAGCTCACGGTGATGTTTCGCCTGCCACAATGTCCCAAGTCGGAATAGAGCGCCTCCGCACCCGTAGTACAGAGAAACACCGCGCCCAAGACGAGAAACCACTCGGGCGACGTCGCCAGCAGCCGCAGGGCATAATAGGGATTGAGCGCCCGGATCACCTGCGGATAGGAGACGAGGCTGATCGTGCCGACCGCACCCAGCAGGAGAAACCACAGCAGCATGAAGCCACCAAACGACTTGCCGATGCTCTCCGTGCCGAAGCGCTGCACGAAGAAGACGACGGTGATGATGGCCAGGGTGATGGGGAGGACAGGCAGATGTGGACTGACGCTCTCCAAACCCTCGATGGCCGTGGTCACGGTGATGGCAGGCGTGATGATGCCGTCGGCCAACAAGGTGCTTGCTCCCATAAGGGCCAGCAGATAGATCCACTTTCTCTTGTGGCGACGCAGCAGGGCGTAGAGCGCCAGGATGCCTCCCTCGCCATGGTTGTCCGCCCGCAGGGCCACGAGGACATACTTGACGGTAGTCTGCAGGGTAAGCGTCCAGATGATGCAAGACAGCGCACCCAAGATCATTGGTTCGTCCACCCTTTGGCCCACATGGAGGATGGCCTTCATCACATAGAGAGGCGACGTGCCAATGTCGCCAAAGACAATGCCCAGCGTGACGAGCATTCCAATCCACCCCATACGGTTGCAGCGCTTCTCGGCAGTGCTTCCATTTCTCAAGTTACTCATACCATGAATACAATCAATTCGTTATACCTATTTGGAAAGAAGCCGCAAAGTTATGGCTTAAACCACAGAGCCTAGAATAATTTAACATCACTTAGCGAGTTTAACGGTCGTTACACAAGCGCCACCCTCACCACTCCTCCACAATCGGGTAGGAGGTAAATGCTAATCATAAAAGGCATTCACCTCCTATTTTCACATTTACCGACCTCCCACACCACCGTACGTGCGGTTCCGCATAC
>QWCB01003085.1_pt1 | contig 13024 bp, 14 predicted proteins | sample 1972511 | NCBI WGS metagenome assembly QWCB01 (sample SAMN09866719, study PRJNA288562) | Human gut metagenome isolate term5_stool, whole genome shotgun sequencing... | isolation source: gut | host: Homo sapiens | place: USA: California
CCATTTCCAAATACGTATGGTGCCGCCGATTCGAGAATTACGAATAAGTCTGCCCAATAAAAAACGCCTTCGGTCGTTCATCCAGACCGAAGGCGTTTTTTTGCTACGCTTATAACGTTGCCGCCAGTTTTCGATAACTCTTGGCAAAATAGAGGATTTCAGCAACTGCCGTGATCGTCCACGAGAACACATACAGCAGATACAAGGAATCAATGGTGTGGAAATAGGCAAAAATCGTGTACACCCAAACGACCCGGAAAACGCAGGAACCCAGTATCACGATGATCGTGGGGACCAGCGCCTTGCCCAGCCCGCGGGAGGCAGCGATGGTATTATCCATAAAAGCGGACACCATGTAAGAAAAGCCCATCACTCGAAGCCGGGCCATCCCCGCCTCCATGACTGCCGCATCCTTGGTGAACAGAGAAAGGAACTGCCGTCCAAACACTACTAGCGAAAGCCCCAGCACCGCGCCAGCACCGAAGGAATAGGCAAGGCTGATGAAGTAACTCTGCAGCATCCTCTTTTTCTTTTTTGCGCCCATGTTCTGGCTGATAAAGCTGGAACAGGCCATATAGAAAGCGTTCATTACGTCGTAGACCAGCGCGTCGGAATTGGCGGCAGCGGAATTGCCCTCCACCGTGACGGCATCGAAGGAGTTCACACCGGACTGAATGAACAGATTGGCAATGGCAAAGATCGCGTTCTGGAACCCGGCAGGGATACCCAGCCGGAGGACAAAGCGGGCTTTATCCGGGCTTACCTTCAGCTCACGGGGTCTGAGGGCGATATTTTCCTTGCTGCGCAACAGGGATACAATGATCAGAACGGCACAGACGCACTGGGACGCAGCGCTGGCAATGGCTACGCCTGCCACGCCCAGCCCGCAGACAATGACGAAGAAAAGATTTAAGATTATATTCAGCACTCCGGAAAATCCCAGATAATACAACGGCTTTTTCGTATTGCCCACCGCACTGTACACCGCGTTACCGAAATTGTAAATTGCCAGTGCCGGCATTCCCAGGTAATAGATCCGCAGGTACAATACCGCTTTGTCCAACAGCTCTTCCTTCGTCTTCAATGCCGTCAGCATCCACTCGGACAATCCCACACCCAGCACTAATAACAATACGCCCATAATCAGGCTGACCAGTGCTGCGGAATGGATGGTCTTCGACAGGCTGTCCTTATCTTTTGCTCCGTAATATAATGCTGTTAATACATTGATACCGCCGGACAGACCAATGAGAAACCCGGTAAACATGGTGACCAGTGTCGCCGTGGAGCCCACCGCGCCCAGAGACAGAGATCCCGCGAACTGTCCGATCACTGCAATATCCGCCATATTGAAAAGCACCTGCAGCAGATTAGACAGCATCAGCGGCACACTGAAGATCAGTATTTTCTTCCCTAAGGATCCTTCCGTCAGATCCTGCATATTCTGTTTCATCTTTCTTTTATCCTTTTCCCTGTTACTTACTTGATTCCCATTACAATCCTCCCCGCCGGCTTCCACTCTGACGAAAAGAACGGTCAAAAAGCTTTTTTGCTCTCTGACCGTTCCCTATTCTAGCATATCTTCTCTTAGTTTGCCATATTTCTTTGTTATATTTTTGTGCTACATTTATCTGCTATTTCTCTGCTGTATTACGCTGCCTCTTTTTCTGAATTTTTCCCGGCACCGAACAGCTTGCGGATGCAGCTGTAAGCAACCATAACGCCCAGTACCATAAGCAGTATGGCTACGATCAGCTGTAAGCCGTCTACCAGGAAGGCAGCCTGTCCGGCTGCCACATTTTTCACCAGGGCAACTGTCTTCTGGATCAATGCAGTAAAGGTTACGACCAGCATCATTCCCATAGGGAAGTACAGTGTCCAGCCGGTACGACCGGTAGTCTTTAAGAATACTGCCAGAGCGATCAATACCAGTGCTGCCAGCAGCTGGTTCGCAGAACCGAACAGCGGCCATACATTGTTGTATCCGCCAAGAGTCAGCAGATAACCGAAAAACAAAGTGATCACAGTTGCAAAATACTTATTGGTCAGAACTCTCTGCACGGGAGTCATCTTTGCGGTATCTGTGGTGTCTCCCAGGAACAGCTCCTGGAAGGACATACGCCCGATTCTTGCTACGGAATCCAGAGAAGTCAGTGCCAATGCAGATACACACATAGTCATGAATACAGTTGCTACGGTTACGGGAACCCCCATCTTCTCCAGGAATCCTGCGACACCGGAGGAGAAAATGGAGAACGGTGTACCATCGGGCTTCGTGCCATTGACTGCAACTGCACCGACAACTACCAGTGCAACCACACCCAGCAGGCTCTCTACGATCATGGCACCATAACCTACCATGGGCATATCTTTTTCATTGCTGATGGTCTTGGATGAAGTACCGGAGGATACCAGGCTGTGGAAGCCGGATACCGCACCGCAGGCGATGGTGACGAACAGAGTCGGGAACAGGCTGCTGTTACCTACCTGAAAACCGTTAAATGCATTCAGCTCCATATCGGGATGAGCCACAACCACACCAAGTACGGCACCGATGATCATACCCAGCAGCATAAAGGTGGTCATGTAATCTCTGGGCTGCATCAGAAGCCACATGGGCATTACGGATGCAAGGAACAGGTATGCCATGATGATGTAGATCCATGCAGTCTTGGAAGCATAGATGGGAAGATGCATACCTACAGCGAACATTACTACCAACAGACCGATGGCTACGACTGCCTTGACCCACTCGTTCATCTTGCCGACCTTTTTCTGGATCAGACCGAAGATCACTGCTACAACGATGAACAACATGGAAATGGATGCCGCACTGCCGTTGGCATATGCCACACTGGCATCTTCCAGTCCGGTACCTACGAAGGTACCTGCCACCATATCGGTAAATGCTGCAATGACTAACAGAGTGAACAGCCAGCAGAACAGCATGAACAACTTTCTGCCGGTCTTACCAATGTATTTTTCAATGATCATTCCCATGGATTTTCCTTCGTTCTTCACGGAGGCATACAGCGCACCGAAATCCTGTACGGCACCGAAGAACAGACCGCCGATCAGAAGCCACAGGAGCACGGGAACCCATCCGAATACCGATGCGAGGATGGGACCCGTCACAGGACCTGCTCCGGCGATAGAGGAAAACTGATGAGAAAATACAGTGAATTTGGAGGAAGGCACGAAGTCCTCTCCGTCTTCATGGGTAAACGCAGGCGTCTTCGCCTTCTCATCGATTCCCCACTTTTTTGCAAGCCACCTTCCGTAGAAGACATAGCCTGCTACCAGCACTACCATTGCGATCAGAATGATTACCAAACTGTTCATTTTTGTTTCCTTCTTTCTTGTGTCTTGTTGTTTTGTCGTGACAGAAAGAAAAATTCTGATTGCCCGTAAAACAAAAAAGCTTTCCGTCTTCAGTGCTTTATAAGCACTCAAAGACGAAAAGCTCTAAGCTCTCCGCGTTACCACTTTGCTTGCCGTATATCTTATACGACCTCTTGTTCCCATCTCCATGAAACACATAAAAATCATGCTTCATTTCCAACAGGCTTCTAAATAACGGTAGAATACCGGTGACACCTACTTAACTGCTTCAGTGTACTTCTCACAGAGGATAGTCTGTCATACTCACATGCCGTCTCACACCAGCCGGCGGCTCTCTGAAATGCTTCCGTATGCAGATCTTGTTCTGCTCATCGAATTTCACTTTCTGTTCGATAGCAAAGATACCACTCTGATTTTATAATGTCAATAGTTTTCTTTTAATTTTTTGTTGATCTATTTTATCATTTTCCCTTTTTATCCGCAATCAGAGGTTTGATAGCGGAATAAATCTCGCTGGTACGTTTACTGTCCTTGAACTCTTTGTTCAGGGCATTGTTGATTCCCTGTTTGGTCTTGTACTGGCGGATGAATTTTACCACCTGAGGAACGATGGTCTGGTCGGAAAGCACCTTTTCCACTGCCTGGGCCAGTTCATCCGGCTCTTCTGCGGCTTTCTTATCAGCTGCTTTTTCTGCTGTCTTCTTTTCTGTGGATTTCTTCTCTGCCGTTTTTGCAGTGCTCTTCTTCCGGGTGTTATTGCTCTTTTTCCTTGCCGGCTTTTTCGCGGATTCCGCAGGCTCCTCCACGTTTTTGGCAGCTACGTCCTGAGTTACCGCATCGGTAATGTTCTCCGGTTCCATGCCAACGGATTCTCCAATCTCAGGCAACGGTTCTTCCAGGATCTGCACGCTCACAAATGCTGGCTCTGCAATCTCCTCTGCATCCACTTCCGCCTTCGGTTCCTCCGTCATTACCGCTGTTGCGTTCTCTGTCTCCTGTTCTGTGCTTCCCGCTGCCACCGGCTCTGCCTCTTTCACCGACAGAAGAGCCTGCACGCTCTCCTGTTCCACGCTTCCCGTTATTTCCTCCGCATTTTCTTCGGCCGCAGGATTCTGTTCCGCTGTCGGGTTCTTTCCCCACAGAAGATTGCGGGTGATCCGCACGGGAACTCCCTGTGCTTTCCAGTATACCATCAGACTGGTGAATCCATTGTCCTTGGTCACAATAAAGTAATCCGGGTGTATCCCTTCCCTCTGCTGCTCACAGATCAGGTAACCGAGATACGTTGCCAGCTGGAAATCCAGTGCATTCTTGGTACCCACTGCTACCTTGTGGTAAATGATCTGTGCTTTCGTCTCATTCAACTTCCGATGCAGGTCAAAAGTCATGCTGTCCGCATTGTCACTGTAGAAAATGCAGACGGTATCCTCCTCCGCCAGCAGTTCCACTCCCTCCATGCCTCGGCTCTTTACATTTTCAAAATCAATCAGATAATAGGCCATTATTTCTCCTCCCCATTTGTTGTATCAATTTCTTCCGCTTTACCAGTCTCTTCCGGTGTCCCCTGCTCCGGTTCCGCCGGTGCATCCTTCTGTTCCACAGTCTCTACAGGCTCTGTGTTTTCTACCGGTCCGGTTGTCTCCGGCGTCCCGGACTCCTCTGCACCTGCCTGCGGCTTTTCCTCCGTCACGGCTTCCGGCTCTTTTGGGATGCCTATCTCCGTTCTGCTCTCCTCTGTGGCTTTCTTCTTCGCCGGAAGCTTTTCGCGAATGCTTTCCTTCCAGCCGGTGAGCTTCTCATCCCTCCGGTTCTTCCGTTCCCTTCGCTTTGCTGCCCGTTCCTGTCTGGCCTCTTCCTTAAGTTCCAGTTTTTCCTGTTTTCTGGCCTGTTTTGCCAGTGCCTTTTCTTCCAGTTCCACTTCCTTGACAGCGGCTTTTTCTATATCCCGGATATAGCGATCCGCCTTTTTGTGGTTCTTACGGTCCAGGCGGTATGGGTCATACACAAAGTACGATACCGCTCCCAGCACCAGAATCACCACACCGGCAATCGTCAGTACCGGTACGACGATCCCATACTCCGTAAATCCCAGTTCAAAACAGACAAATACGATCAGCATGGCCGGAAACAACAGCAGATACAGAATTCTTGTCACCATATCCAACAATGCATGCTGTCTTTTCCCATTGGTCAGAAGTGTTCCCTCAATAGCGGTATAAAATGCCATAAAAATACACAATTCCGAACCAAAGCCATGAAGATATCCGCAGATTCCGGTCAGAATCAGCGACAGAAAAAACATGCCGAACGCCGTTCCCTGATACCAGGCATTGCGATACTCCGTCATTCCCTGCAGCTTGTCCTCACTGATGCCGTGCATCTGATAGACATCCTTGCGGATCAGCCGTTCAAATTCTTCGTTATACCGCTGTTCCTCTCTGGTATTGCGCAGGTGGTCTTCCACTGCCTTGCTCATCTGCTCGATATATTCCTGCTCCTTGCGGATCCGTTTGGTTCTGAGCTGCTCCAGCTCGTTCTGGCGCCTGACTTCCTCTTCCAGTTTCCGTACCTTTCCGATCCGGGGATTCTTTACCATAATCTCCGGATTCTCCGGAAGCACAGTTGTTTCGTTCTTCTCCTGATTCTCCATTGGGTCCTCTTTCCGTTTATATTATCATCCAATAGCCTTATTATAGATTTTCCGGCCCAGAAAAACAACCTTTTGTTCCCTGTTTTCATTGCTTTGGCTCTTCATCCTGTCACTCGAGAAAAATGCCGCAAGTACCGGCAGCATTACCATAATGGGGAATAAATAACGTACCTGCACTACCGGCCCCAGCAACATGGTCCCAAAGTATAAAAACGGCAGTAAGCTCATCTGGAAGCACCAGTATTTTCTTCGATACAGGCACAACACCATCAAAAAGAACAGGCTCCAGCTGTATAGAGATCCATGAAAAATAACGGAAAGCACCGGCCATTCATTAAAGCAGTTACCACTGACGATCTTTTCCAGCACCTTTTCCAGTGCCGGGAATTTCGACCGATGTTCAATACTGCCATAGCCTTCGATTTCCGAGGAAGTATAGGTAAAGAGCACACCATACCTTGTGTCTGTGCCATAGCCCAGATTTTCCGCCCAGGAGAAATCATCCCAGAACCAGTATCCTCTGGTCAGTTCCAGAAAAGCATCCAGGAACTCGTTCGGATACCGTTTGCCCACTCGTAGCCAGTCTCTCAAAAACTGCCTGGAATTCTCCGTATATGCCGAAGCATTTACCGCGCCCTTGATGGTATCCGCCAGCGGCGCATAATAAGCATCCCAATGATCTCTCGGCACATATTTTTCCAGCAATGCCGCCAGCTCCGGATCCTGTGCCTCCAGTTCCTCTCCATGATAATATGCCACTCTGGCAAACTGCTGGATGGGAACGCTGTAAGCCTCGATCTTCGGAGCCTCCAGCCGGGTCCCTATGGCTGTCTGGATCACATTTCGCATTCCGGTCTCTCCCAGTACCAGACAAATCCCCAGAATCAGAATACCCAGTTTTTCCTTTTTCGGCCGCAGGATCAATAACAGCAGCATAAATACCGCCACCGCATATACTGCATTATTACGAAACTGCATCATCAGACAGCCCTCAGCCACCAGAAGAATGTTCATGAGGATTTTCTTTTTTCCATTGCTGAAATAATTTCTCTCCAGAAAAAGTAAAAAGAACAACGTAAACAATATAGTAAACAAGGTATCCTTTGTGGTACACACCACTAAAACCGTGTTGTATGGGAAAAGCGCCAGAAATAGTGTTGTTACCACCACCGGCCATTTTTTAGCAGTCATCCGCCAGATCATGGACGTTGCATAACCCATGACCAGAGCATACAGCACCATCTGGAATACCGCCATACAGGCTATTCCCGCCTCGTAGGATCCGATGGCCGTTCCAATCTGTAAAAACAGCCGGATCAGCCATGTATGTGCAATGGGCTGCAAGGGATAAAACCATTCCAGGCCCTTATACGCTTCGTTGACCTGTCTGTGAAAATCGTAAGACATGATGATCGGGTAATAAGCCAGCCATACCGGAATCAGGCACAGGAAAATAACGACTGCCGTTACTGCGAATACAATGCCGGACTTCCAATATCTCCCCGACATCGTTGCTTCTCCTCTCGCAGAGAGTCGGTCTATCCCGTCAAGCAACAGATTTGCAAAAGGAAATGCGGCAACACTTAAGCACAGCGCACGGATCAGGATCATCCCTTTGCCCCGGACTCCGCAATCCGTCATTCCCAGATTCTGCAGCTGATATCCCATGACCATGGACAAGGCAAACAGGAAGCTGATCACTGCCACATAACAGATTCTGCGCTTCCTGTCCCTTTTCTCCTCTATTTTCCGGAGATTTTGCTCCGTCTGCTGCAACATAGAATAGATTCCCACAGCCAGCAGCACATTCAGAACACTGTAATAGATCCGGTTCACCGGCTGTAAGCTGAACAGATATGCCACCCCGTAGACACCGCACAGAGTCAGAACCGCTCTGCCTGAAGTTCCTTTGTATTTCATCCATTTATCCTTTGCAATAGTCAATCGTAAGATGCCTCCATACATTTATTTCCATTTCTTCCACTATATTGAAATTTACACTTTCTGTCAATCATTGTAAGTTCTTTTCTATTTGATATATTGTATATATTTAACAAATATAGTAATGATTCCTATTATTATATTTATAATTTTTGCGCATTTCTTTTTTTTATAAAAAGAGATATACTATATACAGAAACAAGGAAATGTTTCCACAAACTCATAAACCAACAGAAAGGATGATAGATTATGGCAAAATTATATACGATCACTTTAAATGGCGTTACAGAGGAAACTTACAATCAGGCTACCGATTATATTCAGAAAAACGCACTGCGTCTGAACTACCGGCCGGTTGCTTCCACCATTGATGTGGAATTTCCCGATGACATCGATCCCGCGAAAGCTCCGGAGCTTACCGACGCCGTGATCCGCGAGGTGCATCAGACTCTGTAATTTTTTTGATTTTTACTTTTGTAAAATAGCAAAGCAAAAGTCCGTCGATGCTTTAACGCTCCGACGGACTTTTTTTGCTTTATTCATACTCCGGTTGTCCTACAAATTCCATAAGTTCTTTTGTATCTCTCACTCCTCTTGCCTTATGCTTGTCTATCTCCTTCTACCGTCATATCAGGATTAACCCCTATGCTTCCGATTTGCACTCTAATATCACGACTTCTGCCATATGCCAGTTTATCAATTGTTTTGTTTCTGATCAGATAATTAACTTTATCTATACGATTGTTCTGTGCCAATCTGCGTGCTAATTCAGCAATTCCAGACTCATTCGTCTCTCCTTTGATATGGGAAGGCACCACACAAATACTCACATTTTCACATATTTCATCATCTAATTGTTGAAAGAAATAGGATATTTTCCACTAAGCATGTATTTTCAGGTATTCATCATATAAGATATCCATGTGCAGCCAGTCATAGTGGTTCCGCATATAGTAACAATGCCCCCGGTATCTGCCACTTATTCTGAATCCTGCCTTCTCGTAACACTTAATGGCAGGGGTGTTCGTTTCCAGTACGTCCAGGTGGACGCTATACACTCCCAGCGCCATAAAGCAGTACCGCAAGAGTATCTGCACGACTTCGGTTCCAATGCCTTTTCCACGCACCGACTTTTCTCCGATGTTAATGGATAACCAGGCTGACATATCCTCAGTTCGATGGTCAATATGACAATATCCAATCAATGTGTCTGTCTCTTTCAGGACAATTCCCATCCGCATGACAGAATGGTCTCTTACCCAACCGGGCATCCGGGTGATGTCCACCACAGAATGCGCATGCTCTATAAAGACACAGGTGGTTTCATCCGACATCCACTTCGCATATAAGCCGACTGCCTCCTCATCATCCCTCAGTACGGATAAAAAAATTTGATTTCCATCTAATCTGCATATATTTTTACTCATCATGCCACCTTACATCTGCTCTGTGTGTTGCGAAGTCCTTGATGTTATTTGAATTATAACATAGAACTTCCTTTTTGGGCACTATATTCTTCGAACATCCGCCGCTTACACAAAGCCCAAAGTCTCCGCAGACAATCACATAGTCCTGTTCGCCTTCACAATCTCATTCAGGCGTACCGGTCTGTATCCATATAACATGCAGCCCACATTATAAGCGTTCTCTCTCTGATTCATATATTCCCATGTTTTATCCCTCTTATCGTGAATATGACCATAAAAGTGCAAGTGACCTCTGTAAGAGCCATTCCATTCCGACATCGGATAATGGCACAGACATATCTCTTTCCCACTATCCGACACGTACATCATCCTATCGATGGAGTCACAATATCCCATAATAATCTTCTTTTTGATTTATATAATGTAAATGAGTGTACTGCCGCAATGATAGATCGAAAGGCTTGTGAGCATTCTCTGAAATTGTCCAGAATCGTCCAAATCAAATCACACCATCTATTCTGCTTTCTGCACATAATGTTCTTATTCTTCTCGCAGATATTCCTCATCTCTTTGAAGTTCCAGATAAAGTAATATAATTATCCATTGAATATTCCCAAAACACCACAAAAACAAAGCGTCATGTGATATTTCTAATACTTTATGTCCTAACAATAGTAATAGTTTCAATATACTATATTATAATCCTCACTAGGAACAATATCAATTTGTACAGCATCAATTTATCGTCATATCAATCCTCATCACCGGATTGGATAAGATAGATATTATTCATATGCAAATGTTTTCCCATTACTTGTGCTGATGCTCACCGAGAACTCCATTAAGACCAATATTGTCATGGGAGAAATGCTGACCATCGAAATTAGAGCGGAATTAATAAATGAAAATCCACAGCCGCAAATCCATATTACCCATATTGACTCCGGTACAGGATTTGATGAAAAAAGCCTCAGAACTTATAATCATATTCTTGATCATCCGGAAGTACGTAAAAACGGGTACAGCATCGGGATCTATAACATTGCATCCCGTCTCCGTCTTACCTTAGGTGAAAACAGTACGATTGTATTTTCCAATGAACTGGGAAAAGGAGCCCGGATTGATATTATTTTTCCTTATGTAAGGTACCGGTCAGCCGACAGTGAAAACGAAATGGAGGTAACAGGTAAATGAATATCTTAATTGTCGATGATGAATATTATATTGTTCAGGGAATTGTGAAAATCATATCTGAATCTTTTACGGAATTTGACTGTATTTATCAAGCATATAGTACTGAACAGGCAAAACGGATTATTGAAAAAGAATCGATAGATATTCTGATTACAGATATTGAAATGCCTAAGGAAACTGGTCTGTCTTTAGTTTTCTGGATCTATTCCAATGCATATCGATCCCATAATATGTATGATTTTGTCCGGCCATCAACGCTTTGATTATGCCCAGAAGGCGTTAAAGCTTCATTGTGCCAGCTATGTTTTAAAACCTATAGATAAGACACAATTATGTGATGAACTCCGGCACGCACTAGAACTTAAGCAAAATCAGTCTCATCAAGAGTCTGCAGCTTCCATATCATCCATTGCTCCTGCTAAAACAGCTCAGGATCATCTGGCAGAGGATGAAGACTTTATTTTCCGTGTACGAACCTATATCTATTCCAATTTATCCGATCCTGATCTGAACCGTTCTTCTATTGCAGAATATCTGCATATGAGTCCGGATTATTTATCTTATGTATTTCATCAGAAATTTAACCAGACTCTTAGTGCTTACATTACATCCATGCGCATTGATAAGGCAAAGGAGCTTCTTGAAAGAACCAACTGGGGAATGGATATTATTGCAGAAAAAACTGGATTTTCCAGCAGCTCCTACCTTCATAAACAATTCAAAAAAATAACCGGTATTACTCCGCAGCAATACCGGTCTGAATAAAATTTTTATTATCTATCGAACAGAAAACACTTTCGTACCGTGTGCAGGTACTACGACGGTTAATGCTTCCTTTCCGCTATGTAAAACCTCACCACTCCACAGCTCGGTAAATTCATAGGAATCCTTATCCGGTTCCCGTCCCGACAGCTCTTCCATATTCAAACAGATCTCCCGATCAGTATCACTGAGATTAAACAGTGCTGCCGTAATCATGCCGGTTTTTGTGCTTGTATTTTTCCAATCAGCCTCCCCATCTGATCTTCGCAGCTGTTCTCCCCTGAAGTCCTCGGAAAGTAACACCAACAGCTCTTTATTAGTGAGAAGACTCAATGTAAAATCATCCATTTTGGTAAGCTCGGCACCAATCATCAGCGGAGAACGGAACATACACCATAGTGTCATCATGGTCTTCTGCTCTTCCCTGGTAAACAGACAGTCTCTTTCTCCTGTCTCAAAGCCTTTACCGACCTTGCCGAGTGGCAGCATATCGCAATCCGGGAAACAGCCCTCTTTTACATGATCCTGCCATAGCTCACATCTCCAGAACATATTCTTAAGAAGCTCCCAGTTATCCCAGAAATCATCCGTAATACGCCACATGTTTGCATATCTGCAATACTGCCACGCACGGTCAATATGTGCAGGACCAGGGGAAAGGCTGAGTACAATTTCCCTGTTTGATTTCTGAATAGCCTTGTATAACATTTCGCTTTCATGCCATCCGCAGATCGAGGACGGATCTGCCACCATGTCTGCGGTAAAAAATGTTCCTTTAACAGGAAGATGCTTTTCTGCTGCCGCACGTGGATACCTCTCATAATATGAATACCGAATTTTAATCCAAGTTCATGTACATAAGAAGCAGGTGCGTAAATCCGCTTCCGTCTGCTGATGACGGAAATCTGCCGGGACTGGGCTGAAAACATGCCCAGTCAATCTTTCCACCTTCACACATCATAAAGAATCCGGTGTCATTATCCAATACTTCAATACCCTTTTGTACATAGTCAGATAATGCCCATTCTCCATCTGCACGATCCATATCATAATCCATAGCGTCGGAATCTGCCAGATGCTCATCCATCAGAATAACCCTTCCATCTTCAGCCGTAACCGCTTCTGCATCAGCCTGTGTATAGGTAACCTTGTATCCTGCTTCCGGTCCGTCCAGTACTGCTCCTCCACGGTCTTCATAACTATTGCTCGGAAGTGCCTTGACATAATCTTCATCTGCTATTGCTCCAAGATAGTCAGATGCTGCCTGAAACTGGGGATAGCTCATACCATCACCAATAAACAGAAAACATATTTCGGTGCTTTTGCTGTTTCTTCTTGCGTCTGCGTTTCTGCAGATACTTCTGTTACGATTGTTTCCTGCTCTGTTGCTGCTGTACTTTCTGTCTGTGCCGGTGACGGTGACTCAGAAGAAGTCTGGTCTGCTGCAGGTGCTCCGGAGCATGCTGCCATAGACATTGCCATTACAACAGCAAGCATACCCTTCATCATACTCTTAATTCTCATAATCGTTTCTCCTCTCTGAAACATGTTTTGTTTTTCCTCTGCCTCACTATACAATACCGTTGTAAAAACCAATGTCCAAAGTAGAAAAAATTTGAGTAAATTCCGACACTTATTTTATGCAGTTCTATCTTTATGAGATTTCATCAACATCATAATACTTAAAATCCCGGAAGCAGGCACTTCC
>QWCB01003562.1_pt1 | contig 13018 bp, 15 predicted proteins | sample 1972511 | NCBI WGS metagenome assembly QWCB01 (sample SAMN09866719, study PRJNA288562) | Human gut metagenome isolate term5_stool, whole genome shotgun sequencing... | isolation source: gut | host: Homo sapiens | place: USA: California
TATTTAGGGCATACCATAACCGGGAAAACCTACAAGGTATCTTATAAGTCGAAAAAGACGAAAAAGAACCCGGAGGAAAAAAGGTATTTCTTCCCCAACACTCACGAACCTTTGATTGATGAAGAAACCTTTGAACTTGCACAGAAGCGGATTGCCACCCGGCAACGCCCGACAAAGGTTGATGAAATTGACCTGTTTTCCGGGCTGCTCTTTTGCGGGGACTGCGGCTACAAAATGTATGCAGTACGCGGAGCCGGGACGCTTGAACGGAAACACGCCTACACTTGCGGCAACTACCGCAACCGGGCAAGAAATGATATGCTCTGCACTACGCATTATATCCGCAAAAGCGTATTGAAAGAACTTGTCCTTGCAGACTTGCAGCGAGTAACGTCTTATGTGAAAGAGCATGAACAGGAGTTTATCGAAACAGCCAACGAGTGCAGCGCAAAGGCAGTACAAAAGACGCTGACACAGCAGCGGAAAGAGCTTGACAAGGCGCAGAACCGTATTAACGAGCTGAACATCTTATTCCGCAAGCTCTACGAGGACAACGCTTTAGGGAAACTTTCAGATGAACAATTTGCTTTTCTGACTTCCGGCTATGATGAAGAAAAAAAGACGCTGACCCGGAGGATTGCGGAGCTGTCACAGGAAATCGACAACGCCACCGAGCGCAGCGCGGACGTAAAAAGGTTTGTCGCACTGGTACGCAGATACACAGCGATTGAAGAACTGACCTACGAAAACGTCCATGAATTTATTGACCGTATTCTTATTCACGAACTGGATAAGGAAACGAACACCCGCAAAATCGAAATCTTTTATAGCTTTGTCGGCAGAGTTGATACAGGTGACAAGCCTACCGAAAGTATCTCCTATTTCAGACAGATAGGAGCCGACGTAAAGAGTTATGCTATCTAACATACATCAAAAAGAGGTAAGATAACACCCTCTGCAAAAAAGGTATCGTTATCTTACCTCAACAAACGACAATAAAGAGCTGTTTTTCTGTTAGCTTGAATAGACATATTTTCCTCCTGTCCATCAAGCCTACCTACGATATTTGTATTATACTCCTTTTTCATAATTTTTTCCACCATTAATTGTCGCTATTTTTTATAACTTCCTGCTTAATGATTGATTTCATCTTATCTTTCAGCTCTTTTCCATTTTTCTTACAAAAGATATTTACAGTGTATTTTGTATTTCCAATTTCTTTTTGAATTACTTTAGTTTTTTTATTGTCTGTGTTTTCTGTTTGTATGGTATTCATAAATTCTCCTTCCTGTAAAATAAAAAAAGCGATTAGAATTTCTACTTTTCCAATCGCCTTTACTCGTCTATTAAGTTTTGTGCTTTCTTCAGCTTTTCTTTACTTTGTATTTTTCTCCTATCAAGTCCTATTACCCTAAGAGGTAAGCACATCTCTATTATCCTCGAATAGATCCTACCAAGCATTATATCTTCCTGTTCTTGTTCTATGTCTTTAAAATTTAGGTTAGTAGTTATAATGGTCGGTCTCGCCTTTAGGTATCTTGCATTTATAACATTGTAAATCTGCTCTAATGCATATTCTGTATTTCTCTCTATTCCAAAATCATCAAGTATCAATAAAGCAGGATTTGTTATTTGTTCTATATACTCATTTCTATCAAGAGTAAATCCACCTTTTTGTAGATCGTTTAGTATCTGTGCAAAGTTCCTCATTTTCACATTGTAACTATATTCTGTGATTATGGCATTGGCAATACTACAAGCTATATAGGTCTTACCACTTCCTACATTTCCATATAAGAGTAAACCTACATTGTCCTTTCTCATTTCTTCAAAATGCTTTACATAGTTTTTAGTTTTTTTGATGATTTCTTTGTCGGTATCTTCATCAGCATTTTCAAAGGTATAGGCTATTTGATTTTTGGATATAAAGCAGTTTTTTCTAAGTCTATCCTGTTCAATCTGCTTTTCTCTTAATTTTTCTTGCTCTGCTCTATCTCTATCACATTTACAAGCATTTCTAATTATCATTAGCTTTTTATCTAACATTGGAATAGGCTTTCCGTCTATTCTTTCATTACAAGTCTTACAATAGATATGTCCGTCTTTTTCATAGTGAGTTTCTTTGTTGTAGGTAAAATCTGTACCTTGTATTTTTGTAGTTATCATATTTTGAGTATCTTTGTTATTCATAGCTTTCATCCTCCTTGTTCTTATTTAAGTGGTGGAATGCGTTTTAAGGCTTATTTTTTATATTGGGTATACTCTGATACCTCTTTCAGCTTTAATACTCTAAAAACACCTTTCCACCTTGTTATATGATATTTATAGGCTGTCGCTGTCCTCATAGTTGGTTGAATAGGTTTTAGAACTTTTATTTTGAATATTTTTCTGTGTTAGTTTCTCTTTGTCCTGTTCATACCAATTAAGGATTGTTACATAGTGGTCTTTGTAGTCTTTTCCTGAACCTTTGATATATCTTGATAATTTTTCAATCATCGTATCGGTATGTCCTTTTAGCCTATCCTTTAGCTTTTGGTATTCCTCATCAGTTAATCGAATATTTTTATATTCTCCGTAAAGAGAAAAGGGGCTAGCCTGTTCTATGCGCCCCTTATCTATACTAACCTTATCTAATCTACCCTTACCTATACTATGCGGACAAACGGTTGACACTTGGTTGTCATTTGGTATACCAAGATTTTCAAGCCTTATATATGCTCCGTTTTCTGTTTGTGTTAAACTTTGTTTTTCCGTAATATACATAGTTTCTTTTCGTCTATCATTTCTGATGTAGTTATTTATCTTCCAATGAGTAATGACTATAATTCCTCTCTCAAAGACAATTACAAATCCCTTTGTAATTAGGATTTTTAAGTCATCTTCATTTGCTCCTATAATTTTTATTATCTTCTTAGGATTATCCACAAATCCGTCATCATCTGCCCTCATTGATAGATGAAAATATAGGCACTGACTACTTAGTGGCATATCCAAAAATAAGTCACTATCCACTATCTTTAGTGAAAACATTCTTTTATCTGCCATTTTTTCTCCTCTCTTTTCTTCTAAAAAAGGGTGTAACAAATCGTTACCCCCTCTTAGTTTTTAAGGAAGTCGTGATTTACGACACCCTTTATAGTTAGCACGCCCCAAAACAGGGCATCCTTATAAAACTGCCATCATGAAACATGACACAGGCTATATGCGTCCCTAAAACGAGGACTCATCTTTCTATCTGCGTTCTCAAAATGGGTACGCAGCCTTATGCTCTGAAACAGTGCGTCAGCTTATTTATCTGACCGAACGATTTGTTCCGTCAGCTTTTGTTTTTTATGTTGTCCTATTTTAGGATTTCATCTTTCCTTATTCCTGTAATAATCTTTTGTTTTTACTTATATTTTCGTCCTTCCTTCAAATAAAAAAGACGATAGATTTTACTTCTACCGCCCTTTGTAAGTGTATATAGCTATTTATTTAATAACTATTTGCCATTTTCATTTTTTATTTTTCTGAATCTAATTCTTTTATAGACTCTTCTATTTCTTCAATAGATGGTAAGCTGCTTTTATATTCCTGCTCAAGTAGTTTGCTAATTTCATACTTACTTATTCCTATAGGCTGTGAGATATTTTCAAGCGAATATTCAGCGACTACATTATCTTTATCTCTGCAAATTAGTATTCCTATGGTTTGATTATCACTATTTGATTTCATATTCTTATTTACAGCTGTTACATAGAAATTGAGTTGACCTGCAAATTCCGGCTTAAATTTTTCTGTCTTTAATTCTACTACAACATAGGAGTGTAGTTTAACATGATAGAAAAGTAAGTCCATATAAAAATCACTTTCTCCAACCTTGATATGGACTTGCCTACCCATGTAAGAAAATCCTGTCCCAAGTTCCAAAAGAAAAGAAGTTATTTGATTTACTAATGCTTCTTCCAACTCTCTTTCATCATATTTATCCCTTATTGTTAAAAAATCAAAGTTGTATGGATCTTTTATTGTTTGCTTAGCTAATTCAGATTGGACAGCCGGTAATCTATTATCAAAATTAGTAACTGCATTCCCAACCCTTTTATATAAATCTCCATCAATCTGATGTTCCAAAACCGTCCTGCTCCATCCATTTTCAATAGTCTTATCTATATAAAACAAAGCCTCTTTGACATCTTTACACTTATACATAATCCTTTGATTATGTCCCCAAGGAATACTTTTTATTCTTCTTTCAACATCCGATAATTGGGTTACAGCTTGTAACCCAATTAGGTAATCATTATAAAAGTTATACCAATATCTTATGTGTTTTAAGTTTACTGCTGAAAATCCTCTCATGTCTGGAAATTCTTTTCTTAAATCACTACTCAATAATTTTAGAAAACTATCACCCCAAGAATATTGCTTTTGTTTTTCAACAATTTCTTTCCCCAAGTTCCAATACAAATCGAGTAACTCATAATTAACTTTTACTGCTGCTTTTAATTGACTGCGTCTAACTTTTTCCTTTAAATCTAAAAGTAATTTTTTATATTCACTATCTCCTATGATAGCTAAATCTTTTTTATCCATTCTTACAACTCCAATCGCTTTTTTATCTCAATTCTCGCACCAGCGGTGCGAGTTTTAATTTTTTATCATAAACAGCTTATGGCAAATAAGCTCATTTTATCATCAAAGTTTTATTTTAATTGACATAATTATACCAAAAATAAAGGCTCTTTTCTATCTTTCAGTTTCCTTATGAATATGGTCTTTATTCTTGTAATACTTCTTTGCCCATGCTTTTTGCCTATCCTCTTTTTTAATCTGCCTTTGAAATTCTTCTAATGCCATTTTTACACTTGGTTTTTCTCCTCTTGCAATAGCTTTTTTATAGGCTATTTCTATCTCAATATTTATAACTATTCCAAAGTCTTTATTTACTTCTCCTACTACATATTTGATATGGTTTATTTGAGTAATTTCCTCTTTTATAAATTTTTGGTTAAAAGTGAGATGATTTATATCTGTCTGCAACTCTCTTTTTTCTTTCTCCCATTTCTTTGTTTCTATCTTTTCACTTCCACTTAATTTTTTTAGAATAGATTTTGCTCTAATATATTTATCAATTTCTTCTTTATGGGAATTGTAATATTCTTCTTTACTTGTTCCTGCTATTTTACTGAAGATAGAATTACCAGCTCCTTTGTATCTATCATAGACAGTTTTATGTTCTCTCATTATTTTAGCCTGTTTGATTATAGTTTCTATGTTCTTAATTTGCTTATTACAGTCGGCTATGCTTTTCTTATTTTCTTTTAGCTTTGTCAATACTTCATCTTTTTTACACTGTATATCTATGATTGTCTTTAGGTTATTGCTGCTCATATAGGATAGGGCATTAACATATTTTTTAGAGTCAAAATGTTCTTTTCTCATTCTACTGTCATAACTTAGATTTTTAGAAAGTTCCTTTTGAATTTTATAGTAGGTTTCAAGATAGGAATAAACATCAAAAAGGTCTGGAGTTAGGTTATATTCTTCTTGTTTTTCTTTAGAAAATCCTTTCAAAAATCCTCTTACCATATTTATCAAACTTAAAATCCAACTGCTTATTTCTGCAATTTCTTCTTTTAATTTTTTGAACTCTTTATTTAAGGCTATGATTTTTCTGTTATGATTTCCTCTTTCTGTCTGTATACCTTTTTTCTCCATTTGATAGCTTGCTGTCCCTAAATGAACTTGTGGCAGTTCTTCTCTACCTTGTTCTTCAAAAGTGCGTGGATCAATTCTTTTATCTATATTATTTTTTTCTAAATACTCATTTGCTTTCTTTGAAAAGTTTTCTCTCCATTCTTTTGCTTTGTCAGGTTCATTCCAATCATTTAAGTTTACTTTTCTTGCTTTGTAGTTACCGCTTTTTAGCTTTATCTTTTCTCCATTTTCATCAAGGATATATTCTTTTCTGCTTTTAGGTTTCCATTTTCCTTGTTCGTCAATTTCTCTAAGGGTAAGTAGGATATGGGCGTGTGGCTGTTCTTCATTATCGCTTGCCATAGGATTATGAATATTACAATCTGCTATCATACCTTTAGAGGTAAAGTTTTCTTCAATAAATTCACTGATAAGTTTTATTCTGTCCTGTTCATTTAATTCTCTTGGAAGTGTAAAGAGTAAATTTCTTGCAAGCTGTGAGTTTTTACTTTTCTCTATTTTTTCAACACTATTCCATAGGTATTCTCTATCGGAAAACTCTTTAGGTATATGTTCCGGCAAGAATATTTTTGAAAATACAAGGTCATCTTTTTTAGAGTAATCATGGACTTTTACATAGTATTCATCTCTTAATTTATCTCTTGCATTATATGCAGCCTTTGCAATCACGTTATGCCCTTTTGACCTTGAAACTATATCTACATGGGTATGTAGGCTTTTGATTTCCATTCTTTTTCGCTCCTTTCCATTTATGATTTTTATATTTTTAGGCATAAGAAAAGCAGATAGATTTTTCTTAAAATTTTTCTATCTGCTAATCTCTATACGATATTTAATTTTTATATTTTAGTATCTTTATGATGTCAGGTATCTTCGCTCCCTTTTTCAAAGGGCGCAAAGATACACCGTTTGACTACGGTGCTTTGCGTTCTTGCAGAAAGCCTATCGCTCCGCTAAGGAAACAAAAACGCTAAATCATTTTTTTTATTCAAGGGGGCTACTCCCCCTTAAATCCCTGTGGACTTCGTTTTTTGTAGATTTACCAAATCAACAAAAAAGCAAAGTGTTAAAATTACTCTCCACTTTGCTACATCAATTCTCATATTTAGTTTTCATAAAAGCCACCTATCTAATCTTTATTTTTAATCTTCACTTTCTAAAAAATCATCTTCCATATCTTCATCTGGCTTTTCTACTTTCTGACTGTCTATGCTGTCATTTTTATCATCAGGATTTTTAATTTCTTCTACATCAATCTCTTTAGCTCTAAGATGAATTTCTGTAAGTTCCTTTAACTTTTCTCTATTCCTGTTATCTGATAGGACATAATCTAAAAAGGCATAGATTAAATCGTTATTTGTATCTTCTTGTCTACCTGTAATTTCTCTTTCAAAGGCTTCAAACACTCCGCCCTTTTGAATTTTTCTTTGCGTCTCAGCTTTTCTTTTTAATTGGTTTTTCTTTTGAGTAAGAAGTTTCTTTCTGTTTTGTGCTTTTTCAATTCTATCTGCTTCTTTCTCTATTTGTTCCATTACTTTTTGTAATTTCTTCACTTTTAAATTCTCCTTTCTTTCATCATACAAATATAATATATAAAAACGGAGACAACCTTCGTCCCCGTTACTTTCTTACCACTCTTATTCTTTTATATAATATTCTGATGAAAATTATAAGTATCGCTAACTAAAATTTATAATTTTTCACCTCTACGTTTCAATATCCTTCTTTTCAAACCAATAGACACTAATCAACAAATAGATGCATAATGACATTAACATAATAACTATAGCCCTAATAAAAACTTCCGTTGTGCTGTTTATAGAAACTGTCCCTATATTGCCAACAATTGAATATGGCATAATGCTGAAGTCTCTTGTTCTGCTTATAATAGTCTGAACAAGAGGGTCTATAACTTGTAACAAACCTGCACTAGATAAAAGCCCTATTACAACACTGACTATTCTATTTCTTGTTACAATTATCAACATAAGGATAAAACTTGCAAATGAAACTTGCAATAAAATTTCCATGACTAAAAATGCAATTAGCTTATCAAAATTAATAATATTTAAATATCCAAATGCAAAATTCGATGTGATTACTATACTTGCTACTGCACATATAAACTGTAAAACTGTAAAAATCAAAGCCATAATCATACTTGAAAGCATTATTTTTCTACGATTTTCTTTCGTTGTTGCAATATGCTGCAAAAATCCCGACTTAGTCTCAGCAGTTATATAACCTACCAAGAAAACAACCAAAAATATCAATAGCAACTTGCTCTGTATATTATTAACTATTAAAATATCTGTAGCAACACGTTCCCCTTTACACCATTCTGGCAATGTGCTACCGATATAAACACCCCAATCCTCAGTACCTGACATTTGTTCCTCAACAGCTTCTAATAATTTTGGATTCTGTTCATAGTAATTTATATCAGATTTAGTTAATAACACAGAGGAGAACATTATAACTATAGTCGCAAGAAGACATACCCAAAACATACGGTTTTTAGTCATTCTATAAAAATCCATTTTTATAAAATTAAACATTATCCTGTCCTCCTGTAATCTTCAAAAAATAACTCTCAATATCTACATCTAATCTCTTACACTCATTTTGCAATTCTTCATTTGTAAATTCTTTAATAAGTTTTCCACTGTTTATTATTCCATATTTCGTAACCACTTTTGATAACTCACTCAGCATATGACTAGAAATAATCATACTTATTCCCATTTCAACATTGAGTTTGATAATTAAATTTCTTATGTCAACAATTCCTTGAGGATCTAACCCATTTATAGGTTCATCTAATATCATTAAATTTGGCTTTCCAACCAATGCCATTGCTATTCCTAAACGTTGTTTCATTCCAACTGAAAAAGACTTTACCAATTTATTTCTTTCACTATATAAACCAACCAATTTAAGTAATTCATTTATATCATTAAAATTTTTTTCATTTACAAAAATTTTTTTCATTTTTAAATTGTCATAGGCACTCATATTAGAGATTAAACCCGGTCTTTCTATTAAAGTTCCAATTCGAGCATTGATATTATTTCCCTGCAATAAATCGCCATTTAAACTAATCGTCCCACAAGTTGGTTTCGATAACCCGGAAATCATTTTAAGCAAGGTGCTTTTCCCCGCTCCATTTTTACCTATTAGACCGTAAATATCTCCTTTACATAAATTTAAATCTAAATCATTAACGGCTAAATGCCCATCATATTCTTTTGATAATCCCTCAGTACGTAATATATATTCACTCATTTTCAAGTCGCCCCTCTCATAGATTTTTGATTCATTTCATTTAACATCCGGCACATTTTACAAATTAATTTAATACTGTTGGCGACTAGCAAAACAAATGTGCCGGATGCATTAAATTTATTCAGTGTTTACTTGAGTATACTATTTGTGAACAAAGAACCAACGTCCTAGAATACAAGTAGGGCTTTCTAATGTTTCCATTTCTTCAAGATCGCTTAAATCCATAAAAAACTTTTTCATGATATCTATCCTCCTTTCCTTAAAATTTTTAATTATATAATAAGCAGTCGCCAACAGTTACAAAATCGCAAAAACTCCCTCATATCCCATGCAACGCAATATGGAGTCTAGTATCGTAATTCCCATAAATATGAAGAATATATACTTGGCAATATCTGAAATCAAATTGTGTTTTAATTTAAAGTCTTTCACATTCATTAAAGTATTTATGAAAATATGATATCCATCTGTCTTCATCCCACCAAATGGTATTAGATTGTATACTGGACCCCATATAACTATACGGAGAAGATATTCAGAATTTGGTATTAATAGCAATGTCAATCCAAATGTTATTAAATTCACCATTACCCCCGCATAATATACAAACGCTCTTCTATATCGTGGTAATATATATGAATCTGTTGTATCTGTTACAATCGCAGGGAAAAGATAATAATATATTTTTAAACGTATCTTTCCATATTTTCTTTTATAAATTTTCATGGTCATAGCATGACCTAATTCATGCGTAACTATGCTCATAACCACATATATGGCGGAAAACACATACATACTAGTATTATAACTTTCAGCACGATATATATTCGAATAATTCAATGCAACATATATACCTAAAAAAAAAGATAATAATATCAATATGACAAAAATAGAATCCCATAAATTCCATTTTATTTCTTCAATTTTCTTAAATGCTATATTTTGTGAAGCATAAAATTCCTTCTTGAAATAATATCGATTTTGCTCTATATCTTTTATGAAACAGTCTCCATTACTTTCCTCAATTACCTCATAGTATTCACTGCTCATATATAATGGTAATTTTCTCATTTCACAGCAGCTTCCCTCAACTTTCTTATCATGCTCTCTACATATTCATAATATAAATCAACCTTATTATCCTTAAACAATATTGAACATAACTCACAAGGACTGACAACTTTATCTGGAACATCAATTTTTAATTTTTCTCTTGCATAGTCTACATAGAAAGAGAAATTTGCATTTCTTAAAAAGTACAATAAAGCATTATTTTTTAATAGTTTCATAACTTCGTGTAAATTAAGTTCATTAAAATTACCAACAGACAAATCCATATCTACAACTGCTTGCGAGCAACATGGGTAGACTTTACCGTCATATAAAACAACCAGATTACCACCATATTCACACTTGCACGTATCTACATTAATTGTTCTATCAAAATCGTCAATCGAAAAGTTAACGGCAGCCCTACCTGAAGGCAAGCAAGGAGCTACTTTAATATCCGATGTATATATAGCATCTCCAAGCCTATCAACAATATGACCAATATTCTCATTTTTCACTTTTACTATTGAAATTGCCGTTGGTATATTCAAATCAGTTGCCGCACGTAAGACATTACGAACATTGTTAACATCAACATATTTTTCATGGTATGAATCGAAGCTTAAACTTAAAAAATTCAATCCCTGTGATTTCAATGCACCTAATTTCTCCAATGCAACACTCTCTGTGTTTGCCCAAAATGCATTAGTTATTGCATTTACCCTTTTGCCCGCATTTCTTGCTTTTGATACAAGTTCAAGCAAATCATCATACAACAAAAATGGTTCTCCACCAGTAAATGCTATCGTTTTTATTTCTTCTATGTCTTTAGACTCTTCTATATATTGTTTAACCCTATCTAAATTTAAAGTTTCTTTATCTGTTGGACATGAAGAAAAACAACAAATTTCACATGCAGCAGTACATCTCTTTGTTAATGCAAATGCAAGTGTGTCATACATAATAAACCCTCCCATGGTGTAATTACCAAACTCTTATATAAATAATGCAAGCAATAATAACTATTCAGAAGTCATTTAAGTTATTCGCATATAAAAAGATCATCCAAACTAACTTCTAAAAGTTTCTTTATTTTACACGCTAACTTCAAGGAGGGCGCTGCTCCCCCTCTCTCTACACTACTAATGAATTGTTGAGATACCCCAATCATCTCCGCCAAACATTTTTGACTTATACCTTTAGCTATCCTTAATTCTGCAATTCTATTTGCCATTATAATTAAAACCTCTTTCTCTTATCTAATTATACAATATAGTTTAGAAATATACAAGTAATACTTGTATAACATTAAATAATTGTCGGTTACACCTGATGTAGTTCCTATCCCCGAATCTCATAGCGACGTTTTCTTCTAATTGGCAGGCTCTCTTCTAAAGTTTAGAAAGTCATCGCCTACTTCCCCATAGATACATATCCTTACAGACCGCTCATTCAATTGTCAAAGAACAATTTTCTTTGTGTCTGTATGATATTGTATTTTTGCTATTCTTCCCGTATGTCCTAAATCTTGGAATATTTCATTTTGTTCCAACTTTTCCATAATTGTGGAAATGGTATGGTATAATATTTATAAGAATATTTTGTATCAAGGAGGTTATCTGTTATGAAGTGTAAAATAACCTTACAGGAACGCTTAAAAGATTTAAGAGTTGCACATAATCTAAATTTAGAGGAATTGGCTAAACTAACAGGCATTTCAAAATCTGCTTTAGGTAACTATGAAAATGATGATTATAAAGAAATAAATCATGGGAATCTAGTTACACTTGCACAATTTTATAAGGTATCCACTGATTACTTGCTTTGTCTTACAGAAAACAAAAATCACTCAAATACAGATTTAACTAATCTACACTTGAGTGATAATATGATTGATTTATTACTAAGTGGTTCTATCAATAACCGTTTACTTTGTGAAATTGCTACACATGATAAGTTTAAGGAGCTTATGGCTGATACGGAGATTTTTGTTGACGGTGTTGCTACTAAACGATTTAATGACTTAAATTCTTCTCTTGAAACTGTAAGGGCTGAAATCATAAACCAAAATCCTAATGTATCTGATGACCATACTTTAAGAACTCTATCGGCTGCTCAAGTAGGTGAAGAGGACTTCTTTTGTCATATTACCCATAAAACATGGGATAGTATTATAAAAGATATTCGTAAAAATCATGAACAGGATATTGACAGTATTCCTGAAGATGATACTGCCTTATCATTACAGAAAATTCGTCAGATTATGATTTCTTCCGGAAATAACATGGACAAATTCATTGAGATTTTCTGTAATTCCTTTCAGCTAAAATATAAAAGGTTATCTGAAGATGAAAAGGAGTTATTAAGAAAATTATTCAAAAAATCTCCTATCATTAAAAACTCCGGTATCAATTTTAGAAAAAGAAAAAAATAGTTTGCAAAAACTCTTTAATCCATTAAGTTTTAATAATCGTAAGTAGGCTTGATAATTTGTATTTTATATTTGAGGTTATTCTATATTGGAATAACTTCTCTTATAGAATACAACATCGTGCATATTGTTCTTTTGCATTGTGATGATTAGTCCCGCTATTGGAATGATAACGGAATCGTTAATGCTTTTGATAAAGGCAAATACATCTCCGTTCCACCCCATAGGTGTTTTACCTACATCTGTTGCAACCGCACCAACTTTGTCGTTGATGTCAAGAAACATGGACTCTAAGTTTGCTTGGATACCGCCCAGTAGAAGTTCCTTAAAGAATTCTTCTATCTTGTCGAATATTCCAAACATAGGCTATCTCCTTACTTTAAGACATTGGCAAGAAGTGGGATGAGTTTAAGCCCGATAAGAACAATACCTCCACCTGCCATCAGCTGCTTTATGCCCTGAGATTTTGCACCCGGATTGTCATTACCATAACCTTCCATCAGGTTAATTACACCCCATGCTCCAAGTCCTGCACCTACTGCCATAACTAAA
>QWCB01003496.1_pt1 | contig 13000 bp, 3 predicted proteins | sample 1972511 | NCBI WGS metagenome assembly QWCB01 (sample SAMN09866719, study PRJNA288562) | Human gut metagenome isolate term5_stool, whole genome shotgun sequencing... | isolation source: gut | host: Homo sapiens | place: USA: California
GTACGGTGCATTCGGCTTGAAACCGGGTACGGTAAACGGAGAAATCCTGCTGAATCTTGACTCTGAGGACGAAGGCGAACTGTATATCGGTTGTGCCGGCGGTATGGATGTAACTGCTACGCTGGAATATAAGGAAATAGCTCCCGAAGAAGGCGACGTCGCTGTTAAAGTAAGCCTGAAAGGTTTGCGTGGCGGACACTCCGGATTGGAAATCAATGAAGGACGCGCCAATGCCAATAAACTGTTGGTACGTTTCGTGCGTGAAGCGGTTGCCAGCTATGAAGCCCGCCTGGTAAGCTGGGACGGTGGTAATATGCGCAATGCGATTCCTCGTGAAGCGTGTGCGGTACTTGCCATTCCTGCTGAAAACGAAGAGGAACTGCTGGGATTGGTGAAATATTGCGAAGACTTGTTCAATGAAGAGTTCTCTGCAATCGAAACTCCGATCAGCTTTACGGCAGAACGTGTGGAACTGCCTGCCGGTGAAGTGCCCGAAGAAATTCAGGATAATCTGATTGATGCCATCTTTGCTTGTCAGAATGGTGTGACTCGTATGATTCCGACCGTTCCTGATACCGTGGAAACATCTTCTAATCTGGCTATTATTACGATTGGCGGCGGTAAGGCTGAAATTAAGATTCTGGCCCGTAGCTCCAGCGATAGCATGAAAGAGTATCTGACTACCAGTCTTGAGTCTTGTTTCTCTATGGCAGGTATGAAGGTGGAAATGACTGGTGGTTATTCAGGATGGCAGCCGAACGTTGAATCACCTATTTTGCATGCGATGAAGGAATCTTATAAACAGCAGTTTGGAGTAGAACCCGCTGTGAAAGTAATCCATGCAGGTTTGGAATGCGGTATTATCGGTGCTATCATTCCGGGGCTGGATATGATTTCGTTTGGTCCGACATTGCGTTCGCCGCACTCACCGGATGAAAGAGCTTTGATTCCTACCGTACAGAAGTTCTATGACTTCCTGGTGGCTACCTTAGCACAGACTCCGACGAAATAAGATTTCTTTTCCTATTATATATAGGTATAATACAGTAAAAAGGCACGGAAGACATCTTCCGTGCCTTTTTGTCATATTTACTGCCATTGATATTACAATTCTGCTTTATAACAAATAAATTAATTGATGCAAATCAATTAATATGCTATAAAACATAGATTTCTCTCCTTTTTCGGTATAACCTATAAACAAAGGCTCTATTTTTGTGTTGTAAAACATATAACTAGGAGGATAACAAAATGAAAAAGTTAGAAAGATTGTTTAGAAAGATCGGCAATGCCGATGTACATGTTTGGGGATACTCAACACTTGGCATACTCCCCATTGAAAAATGAGATTCAGTACATTAACTAAGCTTGAGTGGGGATGCGTTATTGAAAACGTTATCCCCACTTTTTATTCTGTCATTTAGGCTGTATAGTGGTTAATCCGCGTTCTTTATCTTTCTGTTTTCCATGTTCCGATAGTTCTTGTCGCACTATCAAAGTTTACCCCCACTTTTATTATTTTCCAGTCTCCCACCTGATAGGGAATGGCATACTCCTTACTATTAATCTGCGCCAATGCTTCTTCCGGTGTACCGTCCACTTTAAATTCAAAGACATAAAGGGTATCTTGTAATTTTACAATGGCGTCAGCTCTTCCGATAGCTGTATCTACTTCCACATCTATATATTGTCCCATCAGCCTGAAAAATAGATAGAAGATGGTTTGGTAATGTTTCTCTTCTTTATTATTTAACTTATTAGGGATAGAAGCGAAGAAGGACTTTAGTCTTTCCAGGCATCCATCCAAATTTCCGGCACGTAAGTCTTTAATAAATGATACTATATAAAATGTATTCTCTCGTGCGGGCAAATGTACATAAGCAGGCATGAGAGATTCGAGAAATCCTTTCCTGACTTCCTTGTTGGGGTAAGCTAGGGTATAGAGCTGAAAACTCGGGTCATATCCTTTAATAGTGAGATAGCCGCTTTGATAAAGTACTGGAAGAGGGTCGGTAATTCTATTAGTGGGAGCATCAAATTGTTCTGCTGTAGCAGTAGTGTCATCCAACTCACGGATATCAAAGTTACTTTCTTGCAGGAGATCTATCAAAAAAGTGGGAGTACCGGTAGAAAACCAAAAATTGGAATACTTTTTTTGTGCGAAAGCATTGAACAGACTGAATGGATTATAAATATCCTCGCTATTTTCACTAAAATGATATCCGTCATATTGTTGTTTCAGATGAGTACAAGCTTCTTCATATGTTTCGTTATTGGCTTGAGCCATCTGTTCGATATCGATTTGCAGTGTGTGTACCTCTTGTTCGGTAATGCCGCATATAGCGCTATATTCATCCCACATACTGATATTTTGCAAGTTGTTCAGTTCGCTAAAGATACTCATTTGACTGAATTTGCTGATACCTGTGATAAAAAGGAAACGGATATATTGGCCTTGCGCTTTCAAAGGGCTGAAGAAATCGCGCATAATATCACGAATTTCTATTTGCAATTCCGTATTGTTATTACTGTCCAGCATGGGAGCATCATATTCATCTACAAGTATCACAACCGGTTTGCCGGTCTGTGTATATGCGCGTTGTATGATTCCCTTTAAACGAAGGCTGAAAGTCGTTTCTCCTTCTTCGCGTCCATATAATTTTTCCCATTGCAGTAACTGGTAATTAATGACGGCTGATAACGCTTCGGCAGTCATATATTTACTCACACTGAAATCAATATGTAGCACCGGATAAACAGCCCATTCTTTTTCCAGAGTTTCCATTGCCAATCCGTTGAACAAGTCTTTCTTTCCGGAAAAATAAGCTTCGAGTGTAGATACTAGCAGACTTTTCCCGAATCGTCGGGGACGGCTTAAAAAATAAACCTTATTTGTGTTTGTCAAACGGTAAATTAACTCCGTTTTATCAACGTACACATAACCATTATTTCGCAAATCTTCGAAATTCTGTATTCCTATCGGGTATCGTCTGAGTCTCTCGTCCATCTAAATTACATTTTTATATGAAACATAGACAAAGATAGAACTAAATAGGGGAAAATCAAAGATCAAAAAGTATATTGTTGTTTTCTTCCATTTTTATTTTCGTATTTCTTTTCACATAATATACTCTTGTTTTCTTCCCATATTACGATACATTCTTTTAGCTCCTCACCTGTTTTATTTCTATTTGTGTATATATCGGTCTCATGGTGAAAAAATGACCTTCTTAAAAAGGGAATATTTAAACAGTCAGGAAGGCGCTAATGCCAACATCATATAAATATAGAATGAAAAAGCTTCGGCATTTGTAACTATGATATTTACTCTTTTTATGAATTGGATGGTTTTGTGATTAAATTGAAGCTGTCTTGATCTTAAACTGGTTATTTGGTAACTTTATTGAAATTTGATGATTCATTATGCTATTGTTATCATGTTTGTTATTGTCGATAAACTAGAGAAAAATAGCCTCCCTATGCCTCTTTTATTACTTTTTTGCCAGTGATAAATAAGTTCCTCGGTGAGGAAAGAGTTGTTGGTTTAAAAGGAACATCCCGTTGGTTTTAAACCAACGAAGGTTTTGTTGGTAAGAAAAGATGCATATTTCACGTACTTTTATGTAATATTAGTCTATGTTTCTGCATATTATTACACTTATTTATGCGAATTATTTGCTGGTTCATTATTTTTTGATTAACTAAATTTCTAATATAATCTTAAAAATCGAACATTGCTGTCTCTTTTTCAAATTTGGTATCAGATGAAATAAGACAATTATTGAAAATTAATTGAAAAAGAATAAATCTTTAAACTTTTATTCCTTACTTTGTTATTTATACAGATATATATCAAACTTAAACTGGAAAGATTATGAAAATAAGGCAGATTTGTATGCTGGTGCTATTATGTCTGGGAGTGATTCCGGCAGTGCAGGCACAAACTTACGACAAATTATGGAAACAAGTGGAGCAGGCAGAAAAGAAGAGCCTGCCTGAGACTGTGATAAAACTGACTGGCGAGATTTATCAGAAAGGGGAGAAAGAAAAGAACTCTCCACAAATGCTGAAAGCGTATATGTGGCGGATGAGATACCGGGATATGCTGACCCCAGATAGCCTGTATACGAACCTGAATGGTTTGGAACTGTGGGCAAAGCAAACTGACCAACCCATGGACCGAGCTGTATTACATTCGCTGATAGCCGAGATTTATTCAATGTATGCTTTTAACAATCAATGGCAACTCCGGCAACGGACAGAGATTGTAGGTGAAGCTCCTTCGGCAGATATGAGGGAGTGGACAGCAAACATGTTTGTAGAGAAAGTGAGAACAAACGTAAGGGAAGCAATGGCGGATTCCGTACTATTGCTTAACACATCTTCACGTACTTATATTCCTTTTGTTGAGTTGGGCGAAACAAGTGAATACTATCATCATGATATGTATAATCTGCTGGCTACCCGCGGTATTGTAGCTTTACAGCAGGTAGCGGGATTGGATCGTGCCACTCCGGTGGAAGATATTTCGGAAGATTCGTCTGCTGAAAAAGAATCTTCGGTGAAACAGGATATTATAGCAATTTATGGAAATATGATTGCTGCTTATAAAGCATCCGGTTTGAAAGAAGGCTATGTGTTGACAGCGCTCAGCTATTTAGAGTGGAGACGTGATTCAGATAGAAACATCCGGCCTTTCGGACTGAAGAAAGGATTGTCGGGATTAACAGAAGATACCTACGTTACTGCACTGAATGAACTGAAAAGCAGATTTAAATCAGAGAGTATTTGTGCTGAAGTTTATTTGGCCCAGGCTCGCTATGCGATTGAAAAAGAACAGCAAACGTCAGCTTTGCAGCTTTGTGATGAGGCCATCCGTTTATACCCCGGTTATCGTAGAATTAACGCTCTGAAGAATTTGCGTGAAGATATCCTGTCACCGTTTCTGAATGTAACTGCGGCTGCAACAGCTTTCCCTGGTGAGGAAATCGAAATAAGAGCTTCGCACAAGAATCTGGATGGATTTACACTTCGTCTTTATCAGGCAAAGAAGTTGATAAAGGAACAGCACTTTGCAGTTCTTCGTCCCGAAGACTACCGGACGCAGGATACGGTATTTACCTTTAAAGCGCCGGAAGTCGGACAATATGTAATGCGTATCGTTCCGGATATTCGTGCCAAGAGAGACAGTGAAAGCAAATTCAATGTGACACGTTTCAAAGTATTGACCTGCCGTTTACCGGGAAATCAATATGAGGTAGTGACGCTGGACGGACAAACGGGACACCCTATACCGAATGCGAAAATAACTCTTTATACGAATGACGAAAAAGTATTGCAGGAATATACAACCGGGGCAGATGGCAAAGTTGTCTTCCCCTGGAAATCCGAATACAGATATTTGAAAGCTGCTAAAGGTATCGATACCGGTATGCCGTTTCAAAGCATTTACGGTGGAAGTTATGGATATTACGGAGATGAAAACAAGGTCTCCGAAGGAATGACTTTGTTGACGGACCGTTCTTTGTACCGTCCCGGTCAGACCGTATATGTGAAAGGAATTGCCTATGTACAGAAATCTGATACGGCAAATGTACTTCCGAACAAGGACTATACTGTTGTTTTGATGGATGCAAATAATCAGGAAGTTGGACAGAAAGCGGTTCGTACCAATGAATTCGGCTCGTTTACTGTCGATTTTGCATTGCCATCCGCTTGTCTGAATGGGATGTTTTCGTTGAAAGCCGGCGAGGGAAGAACGAATATTCGCGTGGAGGACTATAAACGTCCGACGTTTGATATTACTTTCGACAAGCAGCAGGGCAGTTATCAATTGGGCGATAAGGTAGAGGTGAAAGGTAAGATACAGTCTTATAGCGGTGTGTTGCTGCAAGACCTTCCGGTAAAATATACAGTGAAGCGTTCTGTTGTCGATCTTTGGAGACTGGCGGAAAGTATGCAGATTGCTTCCGGTGAGGTAATTGCCAATGAGGACGGGGAATTTACGATTCCGGTTCTTCTGGAAGAAAATAATGCCTATAAGAATAATACCAGAATCTATTACCGCTACTCGATAGAGGCTACTGCAACCAATGTAGCAGGTGAAACACAGTCGTCTACAGATGTGATAGCAGCAGGTAACCGTTCACTGATTCTACAAACAGAATTAAAAGAGAAGATCTGTAAGAATCAACCGTTTAACACAGTATTTAAGGTACAGAATCTGAATGGGCAGCCTGTTGAAGTAAAAGGTACATTCTCCCTCTATCAGGCGAAAGATGCGGACTTCAAGCAACTGGACGAGAATCCGGCTGCAACAGGTACATTTACTTCCAACGAAGAAATGACGATTGAGTGGGGAAACCTTCCTTCCGGACCGTATGTGTTGAAAGCAGTCGTAAAAGATGGACAGGGCAAAGAAGTGACGGCTGAGGCCAACACCATTCTTTTCTCCCGCGAAGATAACCGTCCGCCGGTAGAAACGACCGTTTGGTTCTATGAGGCAAATACGGAATTTGATGCAACGCATCCGGCCGTGTTCTGCTTCGGAACTTCGAAAAAAGATGCTTATGTGATGATGAATGTATTCTCCGGTAATAAGTTGCTGGAAAGCAAGACTATGAATCTGTCCGACACAATTGTACATTTTAAATATCCATATCAGGAAAGCTATGGTGACGGAGTACTGGTAAGTTTCTGTATGGTAAGAGACGGACAAGTCTATCAGGAACAGGCAAGGCTGAAAAAGCGTCTGCCGGACAAGACATTGACCATGAAATGGGAAGTATTCCGTGATAAACTGCGTCCCGGACAGAAAGAAGAATGGAAACTGACTATTAAGACACCGCAGGGACAGGCTGCCGAGGCAGAAATGCTAGCAACTATGTACGATGCTTCGCTGGATAAGATATGGAATAGAAAACAGAATTTCAGTGTATTCTATAATCAGATCATCCCTTATTCTAGTTGGATGGGCGGATATTTCGGTAATAATTCGTTCAATTACTGGTGGAATAATAAATACTTCAAAGTACCGGCAATGGAATATGACTATTTTGTGACGCAGGGAACGATGTCGATGGATCAGGCGTTGAATGGAATGGTGCCGGGAGTGATGGTCAGAGGATATGGCGTGCAAAAGCAGGCCTCAATGACGGGCAGTATGATGATACGGGGCGTTTCGAGAAGTAAGGCGGAAGCAAAATATGTACCTGCTTTGGTTGGAAGTGTTGCTGAGGATGCGGTATTTGAATCAGAGTTAGTGTCAGTAGAGGCAGGCAAGCAGGACAGCGCATCCGAAGAAGAAACTCTTCCCGAAGCTCCCGCCGATTTGCGTACGAATCTTGCGGAAACAGCCTTCTTCTACCCGCAACTTCGTACCAATGAACAAGGCGAAGTTTCCTTCTCCTTCACTATGCCCGAAAGCCTGACCCGCTGGAACTTCCGCGGTTACTCTCATACCAAAGGTATGCTGATGGGCACACTGGACGGTGAAGCCACTACAAGCAAAGAATTTATGCTGACTCCTAATCTGCCTCGTTTCGTACGTGTCGGAGATAAGACATCTGTTGCCGCCTCCATTTCCAACATGATCGGAAAGCCGCAGGCCGGTACGGTGAGCATGATTCTCTTTGATCCGATGACGGAAAAGGTAATCAGCACACAAAAACAGAAGTTTACCGTAGAGGCCGGAAAGACAATCGGTGTCAGCTTCATGTTTACCGTGAGTGATAAATACGAGATACTGGGATGCCGGATGATAGCCGACAGCGGTACCTTCAGTGATGGTGAACAGCAGCTACTTCCCGTGCTTAGTAATAAAGAGCATCTGGTAGAAACGCTTCCGATGCCTGTCCGTGGAGAAGAAACACGTACTTTCTCTCTCGACAGCCTGTTCAATCATCATAGTAAGACGGCAACTGACCGTAAACTAACCGTTGAATTTACCGGAAATCCTGCCTGGTATGCTATTCAGGCATTGCCTTCATTGAGCCTTCCGGAAAATAATAATGCCATTTCGTGGGCTACCGCTTACTACGCAAATACACTGGCTTCCTACATCATGAACAGCCAGCCACGTATTAAAGCTGTATTCGATAGCTGGAAGCTACAGGGTGGAACCAAAGAAACCTTCCTGAGCAACCTGCAAAAGAATCAGGAAGTGAAGAATATCCTGTTATCCGAATCTCCGTGGGTACTCGAAGCGCAAACGGAAGAACAGCAGAAAGAACGTATCGCCACTCTGTTCGATCTGAACAATATCCGTAGCAACAACATTGCCGCATTGACAAGATTACAGGAGTTGCAGAATTCAAGCGGAGCATGGTCGTGGTATAAAGGTATGACCGGTAGCCGTTACGTCACTACCTACATTGCCGAATTGAATGCCCGCCTGGCTATGATGACAGGTGAGCAACCAAGCGGCACGGCGCTTGCCTTGCAGAAGAATGCCTTTACCTATCTCCATCAGGAAGCTCTGAAGGAATATAGAGAAATTCTCAAAGCACAGAAAGACGGTGTGAAGTTTACAGGTGTTTCCGGAAGTATCTTGCAATATCTATATCTGATCGCTCTGTCCGGCGAACAAGTTCCGGCTTCCAATAAAGCCGCCTATACTTATTATCTGTCCAAGATAGGCGAAATGCTTCCGACCGCTTCGATGGATACGAAAGCGATTGCCGCTATCATTCTGGATAAGGCCGGACGGAAGAAAGAAGCTCAGGAATTCATCGCTTCACTGAAAGAACATCTGACGAAGACGGATGAACAGGGAATGTTCTTTGCCTTCAATGAAAATCCCTATTCCTGGGGCGGAATGAAAATGCAGGCTCATGTAGACGTAATGGAAGCGCTGGAACTGACAGGCGGAAATAACGATACCGTAGAAGAAATGAAACTCTGGCTGCTCAAACAGAAGCAGACCCAACAGTGGAATTCTCCGGTAGCTACTGCCGATGCCGTCTATGCCTTACTGATGAAAGGCGTAAACCTGCTCGACAATCAAGGAGACGTGCGTATTGTCATTGCCAATGAAGTGCTGGAGACTGTCTCTCCAAGCAAGACTACCGTACCGGGACTGGGCTATATCAAACGCTCGTTTACACAGAAGAATGTAGTGGACGCCCGTAAGATAGAAGTCGAAAAGAGAAATCCGGGCATTGCGTGGGGAGCCGTTTATGCGGAATATGAATCACCCATCAAGGATGTGAGACAACAGGGAGGAGAACTGAATGTGCAAAAGCAACTGTATGTGGAACGTATGGTGAACAATGCTCCTCAACTACAGCCTATTACAGAAAAGACTGTTCTTCAGGTAGGCGATAAAGTAGTTTCCCGTTTGAGTATTCGTGCAGACCGTGCGATGGACTTCGTACAGTTGAAAGATCAGCGGGGCGCCTGCTTCGAACCGATCGGCAGCGTATCCGGTTACAACTGGAGTAATGGAATCGGCTATTACGTAGACATCAAGGATGCTTCCACCAATTTCTTCTTTGACCATTTAGGAAAAGGAGTGTATGTGTTGGAGCATAGCTATCGTATCAGCAGAGTAGGAACCTATGAGACAGGTTTGGCAACCATGCAATGCGCCTATGCGCCGGAATACGCTTCACACTCGGCTTCGATGACAATTATTATTAAATAACGCACAGAGAAGATTTCTTCTCCACCGGTGAGCAGGGCACTCGCCACCGATAAGGAAGGTGTTCCCCACCGATGAAGGCTACCTTCATCGGTGGGGAACTTTTTGTTGATGAATACTGCGCTGCAGGAGTTGTCACAGGGTAAAGTATTTTCTCAAACGGTGTTAATCTATGTAATCTGTGATGAAAAACTCATCTAAAACTCCTACATTTGTGGACCAAAATAAAATATATCACATGAAACGTACTTTACTATTGATATTTACTCTGCTTACTGTCACTTTGGCGGCTGTTGCCCAACCCCGTATTTCCTCTAACAAGGAGACGCACAACTTTGGACAAATAGAATGGAAAAAGCCGGTAACAGTAGAATATACCATCACCAATACCGGAAACGAGCCGTTGGTGCTGACCAATGTCACGACATCCTGTGCCTGTGCCGTAGCCGACTGGACAAAGGAACCCATTGCTCCGGGTGCCAAAGGAACTGTGAAAGCCTCTTTTGACGCGAAAGCGCTGGGACGTTTTGACAAGTCGATAGGCATATACAGCAATGCCACTCCGAATCTGGTTTATCTGAAATTCACCGGTGAGGTAGTGCAGGAAATCAAAGATTATTCAAAACTTCTTCCGTACGCCATCGGCAATATCCGCATTGACCGTGACGAGTTCTCCTTCCCCGATGTCTATCGCGGACAGCAACCGTCTATGACGTTCAGTATTGCCAACCTTTCCGACCGCCCGTACGAACCGGTGTTGATGCACCTGCCTCCTTATCTGAAGATGGAAGCGGAACCTAAAGTACTGCTGAAAGGTAAAAAAGGAACGATCAAGCTGACACTGGATGCCAGCCAGCTACAGGACTTCGGACTGACACAGACCTCTGTCTACCTGTCCCGTTTCTCCGGTGATAAAGTGAGTGAAGACAATGAGATACCCGTTTCGGCCATTCTTCTTCCCGATTTCTCGCGTATGACGGAGAAAGATTCTTTGAATGCTCCTTCCATCCACATCTCGGAGACGAATATTGACCTGAGTATTCCGTTGATCAAGAAGAATAAAGTCAGCCATGATATATTGATCGCTAATGCGGGAAAGACCCCGTTAGTCATCAGCAAGCTACAGGTATTCAACTCTTCTGTAGGAGTAAGACTGAAAAAGACGGTCATTCCGCCGGACGGAATGACTAAGTTGAAAGTGACGATCCACAAGCGGGATGTAGGTAATAAGAAACATCATTTACGTATCTTGATGATTACAAACGACCCGTTGCGTCCGAAAGTTGAAATAAATATCAAACGCTAACTCTTATTATCATGGAACATCCTGAAAATAACGAAGAATATAAAGGACTCGTTGTCAATAAAGGCATCGAACAGCCCTCATCCGTGAATCCTTATTTGAAACGTAAGCCCAAAAAGCGTCAGCTTTCGGTAGCGGAATTTGTAGAAGGTATTGTGAAAGGCGATGTCACTATTCTCAGTCAGGCTGTGACACTGGTAGAGAGCGTGAAGCCCGAACATCAGGCTGTCGCCCAGGAAGTGATCGAGAAATGTCTGCCTTATTCCGGCAATTCCATCCGTGTAGGTATCAGTGGAGTGCCCGGTGCGGGAAAGAGTACCTCGATTGACGTATTCGGCCTGCATGTGCTCGAAAAAGGCGGTAAGTTGGCGGTGCTGGCTATCGACCCTAGCAGTGAGCGCAGTAAAGGCAGTATCCTGGGAGACAAGACACGTATGGAACAACTTTCTGTACATCCCAAATCGTTTATCCGCCCCAGCCCTTCAGCAGGTTCGTTGGGAGGAGTTGCCCGGAAGACCCGTGAAACGATTGTGCTTTGTGAGGCTGCCGGATTTGATAAAATCTTTGTAGAAACCGTTGGAGTGGGACAGAGCGAAACGGCTGTTCATTCTATGGTAGATTTCTTCCTGCTGATTCAGTTGGCAGGTACGGGAGATGAATTGCAAGGCATCAAACGAGGAATCATGGAGATGGCGGACGGTATTGTCATCAACAAAGCCGACGGAGATAATCTGGAACCTGCCAAGTTGGCTGCCAGTCAGTTCCGTAATGCGCTGCATCTGTTTCCGGCTCCCGAATCGGGATGGATTCCGAAGGTGCTGACTTACTCCGGTTTTTATAATATCGGCGTGAAGGAAATCTGGGACATGGTGTATGAATATATCGACTTCGTGAAGAAGAACGGTTATTTTGACTATCGCCGTAATGAACAGAGTAAGTACTGGATGTACGAAACGATCAATGAACAGCTCCGTGATAGCTTCTATCACAATCCTCGGATTGAAGCGATGCTTCAGGAGAAGGAACAACAAGTGCTGCAGGGAAATCTTACTTCGTTTATCGCTGCTAAGAGCCTGCTGGATACCTATTTTGACGAATTAAAACGATGATAAAGCAGAAACAGTGATGGATTAGAAAAACGACCGAACATTTACCCCCGATAACTATACCCTAATTAATAACCAATTGTTAACTTTAACACCTGATGAACAAAACCTTATTAACCGGGCTTTTGTGTTGTAGTTTGTCAATACAGAGCTTTGCAGACCAACCGTTAGAAGGATTCACCTATGGTTCGGTGAATGCTCCTACAGGAAAAGAGTGGGAATCTCCCGAAAACCTGGCGCTCAACAAAGAGCAGCCGCATGCTTATTTCTTTCCGTTCCAGCATTTGGATAATGCCCGCAAGGTATTGCCGGAAAACAGTAAGTATTGGCAGTCACTTGACGGTGACTGGAAGTTTCACTGGGCACCCGACCCCGACTCCCGCCCCAAAGATTTCTATCAGACTGAGTATGATGTCAGCTCATGGGATGCGATTCCCGTGCCTTCAAACTGGAATATTTATGGCATTCAAAAGGACGGAAGCCAGAAGTACGGAACGCCTATCTACGTCAACCAACCGGTAATCTTCCAGCACAGCGTGAAGGTGGATGACTGGCGCGGAGGCGTGATGCGTACTCCTCCTGCCAACTGGACTACTTACAAGGATCGGAACGAAGTAGGTTCCTTCCGCCGTGATTTCGAAATCCCGCAGGACTGGGACGGACGCGAAGTCTTTATCAGCTTCGATGGTGTCGATTCATTCTTCTACCTGTGGATCAACGGTCAGTACGTAGGTTTCTCCAAGAACTCGCGTAATGCCGCTAATTTCAATATCACTCCCTATTTACAGAAAGGCAAGAATACCGTAGCCGCCGAAGTGTATCGTAGTTCGGACGGTTCCTTCCTCGAAGCGCAGGATATGTTCCGTCTGCCGGGCATCTTCCGTACGGTTGCCTTGTACTCGGTTCCCAAAGTTCATTTCCGTGACTTGGTTGCCACACCCGATTTGGATG
>QWCB01003105.1_pt1 | contig 12975 bp, 10 predicted proteins | sample 1972511 | NCBI WGS metagenome assembly QWCB01 (sample SAMN09866719, study PRJNA288562) | Human gut metagenome isolate term5_stool, whole genome shotgun sequencing... | isolation source: gut | host: Homo sapiens | place: USA: California
AATAGTAGGAAATTTAGAACTTTATGGTAATTGGGGTGATGGCTTGCTTAGTACTGAAAGAGGAGTAGCAGGTTATTCAGTAAAATTAACTAGTGATGGAGAAGCTGAGGGTTTATATGAATTCATATATAAACAATAGCGAGAAAATCGAAATGAAAAAAATATTTATTAGAATTCTTTTAATTAGTTTATTCTTTGCTTTAATGGCTTGTTCAAAAAAGGAAGAAAGAGTAGTACACTTAGGTGTCGATGCTGAAATACTGTCAGTAAATTATGATGATAAGATACTGACAATAGTTGGGGTTGAAGATGGTAGAAAAGTATTACAAACAGAAGTAAAACTAAGCTGTAAAGATTTAGAAATTGACCAAAAAATATTTAGAAACAAGAATTCAAAAGAGATAGAACTTTTAAAATTTAACGATTTAAAAGTAGCTGATAGAATTAAAATTAATGTCAGTGAAAAGGAATTAAATAAAGAACAGGAAGAATTTCTAAATGTTGAGCAAATTGAGTTGATAGAAAAGCATTAGTTTAAAAGGGGCTGCTATATTGGCATCCCCTTTTTTGATATGAAACAGTAGATCAAAAAAAGATTCGCTGTTTTTTTGATATAAACTGGATACGAATTTTGTTGATATTGTTTTTCAGAAACAAAGATTGCGCATCTCGATTAATATGAAGTTTTCAGAGATTAATGACCCTAAAGGGATGTTCTGTACACACGTAAAGTAGCAGAAAATCTGTATATCCACTATGGATTTCCTTTTGTGGAGGTCAAATAGTGTATTATGAAGTTACCGAGTGAGCAGCGTCTTTTGCCCCTGGCAAACGCCAAAAAAAGTCTTATGCCAGGGTCGTGCAGCTTGAAACCACCCTGGTAGCGCGCCGAAAATGATGTTTGCCAGGGTTAGCAGCGCTATTTTACCCCTGGCAAACGCTAAAAAGTGACGTTAGCCAGGGTCGCACATCATGAAGCCACCCCTGGCAGCGCGCCGAAAATGTTGTTTGCCAGGGTCAGCGGCGTCCATTTGCCCCTGGCAAACGGTAAAAAAAGTCATTAGCCAGGGTCGCACATCATGAAGCCACCCCTGGCAGCGCGCTGAAAATGTTGTTTGCCAGGGTCAGCGGCGCTATTTTGCCCCTGGCAAACGTCAAAAAAAAGTCATTTGCCAGGGTAGCACACCATGAAACCACCCCTGGTAGCGCGCCGAAAATGATGTTTGCCAGGGTTAGCGGTGTCCTTTTGCCCCTGGCAAACGCCAAAAAAAGTCATTAGCCAGGGTCGCACACCAGGAAACCGCCCCTGGTAGCGCGCCGAAAATGATGTTTGCCAGGGTTAGCGGTGTCCTTTTGCCCCTGGCAAACGCTAAAAAATGCCATTAGCCAGGGGCGCACACCTTGAAACCGCGTCCAGCAAACGCCGAAACTACCCTTTGCCGGGGACGTGTGCAGGAAAGGTATCAATCAATCATCGAAGGCATCAACTAGCCGTCAAATAATGAAATTCGCTCCCTTCTCCATACAAGGAAAAACAATTGACTCGTTTGCACGACGCAAACTACATTCTTTGGTAACTGAAATTCACAAAGCAAAGAAAAACAACAACAACAAGTTGCAATACCTATATCGAAAAAGGAAAGGACAAAAACAATGGAACACGATTGTGCTATTAGGAAGGAAAACAAGGCCTTCCGATATCGAGCGGCAGCCATTATCGTCGAAGACAATTGCGTATTGTTTGCAGGAAATGAAACAGATGATTATTTCTACTCTGTAGGCGGAGCGGTCCACATGGGCGAGACTGCCGAAGAAGCGGTGAAAAGAGAAGTTTTGGAAGAGACGGGCGTTTCCTATGAAGTAGATCGTCTGGCCGTGATCCATGAGAACTTTTTCATGGGAAGCTCCGGCTTGAAAGGGGTCGAGTGCCATGAGCTTGCCTTCTATTATGTGATGAAACCTATGGGAAAAAGGGGGGTTACAAGTCAAAGCCGCACCATGTCTGAGGTAAAAGAGACGATGCATTGGATACCGATGGATGAACTGGATAACGTTAAGGCGTATCCATCGTTTATGAAAGAATTTCTTCAAACACCGCATACAGGCGTTGCGCATATCCTTACAGATGAAAGGGTGTAAGTTTCGTTTTAGAGGGAAGAATAAGATACTTTAGGCGATCATGTTATTCTACGTTGCTTGTGGCAACGACCTTTCGTTCCCATAATGAGGATAACAACAAAAGAAATGGGGTTATCTTAATGCTTAGCGAGAACATTCGATCGATAAGAAAAGCGAAAGGGCTGTCACAAGAAGAGTTTGCCATTAAGCTGTATGTGGTAAGACAGACCGTGTCTAAATGGGAGAGGGGCTTATCGGTTCCGGACTCCGAAATGTTGATCCATATTGCAGAGATACTTGAAACGCCGGTGAGCGTCTTACTCGGGGAAACGCAGACAGAGACAGAGATACCGCTTAATGATTGGAACGTCATTTCCGAAAAATTGGAGGTCATCAACCTGCAGCTAGCACGAGAAAAGGAGACAAAACGAAAAGTTTTACACGGGCTGTTTATTGTAACATGTGCGCTTCTTGTAGTCATCACTGCCGTTCTGATTGCACAAGACAGCTCCTATTTGGAATGGAATTTCTCTGATCCAGAAATGGCAGTCGTTGGCACCTTCTTTCATGCGTTTGAATGGCTCTTTGTGCGAATGGCGCCGGTTGCTTTCCTTGGAGCGGTTATAGGGATAATGTTAACGAGACCGAGAAAGTAACGACGCTGGCATAGAGTGCTTTTATTTCCGGTTGGACGCTTTGGGAAAATCGAAGCAGTCAACCGGGAAACAAGAGTCGTCAAAATAGAAAGAATAATTTAGACATAGGCGTGTAGAAACTCCTGAATCGCCAGATAGACGGCACCAAGAATCACCGAGCGGTGATGAAAAACGGAGGGGATGATTTCTATATTTTGTTTGTAGGTGGTGGTGGTCATCTCGGTGAGCATTTGCGTGTAGGAGGCGATATGGTAGGCGAGGTCGCTGTTAATCACGATTTGTTCCGGTGCTATGGTTTTCATAATATGATTCATTAATAGCGCCATATATTTGAGGTCGCGCTGAATGGTTTGTTCGGCGCAAGCATTTCCTTTTTTATATTCATGGATAAGGTCTGTAATCGTGGTGAGGGGCGTGCGCGCAAGGCTGTTGTAGTAGGAGAGGGTGGCTCCTTCCGAGCAATATTGTTCAAAACAACCCTGATTGCCGCAGTTGCAAGGCTTTCCGTCAGGGACGATTACGGCATGTCCGATTTCACCGGCATATCCGTTTGCCCCTTGCAGGAGACGTCCGTCGATAATGATTCCCGCGCCAAGACCGCTTCCGACGTTTACCGCTACGAGGTTTTGCACAGGTGAATTGTATGCTTCACATAGGGCGGAGGCATTGGATTCATTGACCAGATGCACCGGAAGCGAAGGATACTGCGTCGAAACGGCGTGGAAAAGATCAAATTTGTATATATCGTAATTGGGGGTAAAACGAATCTTTTTTTTGTCTACAATGCCATGAATAGAGAAGGCAACCCCAAGTAGACCGCCTTTATACGCCTTTGCCGGCGATAGCTGCGCATCGATGATTTTCGAGATGTATGGCATCACGTTTTCTTTTGTCACATTAACAAGCTGTTCTCCATAATCGATGATATTTAATTGTAAGTCACACAAGGCATAGGTAATTTTATTCGGCGCCAGATCGATGCCCAAACAGAGACCATATTGATAATTGATTTCCAAATAGATGGGCTTGCGTCCCCCTTTCGTCGTCGAATCGCCTGTGCCGTTTTCGCGGATGATCGCACGATCCAGCAACTGATTGGTGTACTCCGAGATGGACGACTTGTTTAGCCGTAGTTTTTGGGTCAGTTCAGAACGAGAGATGTGGGGATGCTTATAAATTGTCGTTAAAATTTCTACTGCATTGGGTACGCGTTCAGTCATCGATTCCTCCAACCGGATTATTTCCGGATCGCATCCGACGTATTCTTGACAACACAAAACACAGAGTTTATTATTGAGTTAGTTCGGAAACCGGAATAACTAAAAACAAACCTGATTATAGACTAATCTGTTCGCAACCCGTCGTCAAGGAGCGCCTAAGGAGAGGTAGCCATGCAGTCCTATGTTCTTGAAAATGAAAAAATGCGGGTTATGGTAGGGGAGTATGGTGCCCGTATTACGGAAATCTATCATAAAGCGTTGCGCAGAAATCTGGTGCTTTCGTACGCGACGCCCGAAGCGTATCGGAAGGATGTGAACTACCTGTGTGCAACAATCGGACCCAATGCCAACCGTTTGGCACAAGGCGTTTTTTTCCTGAATGGAAAGAAACATCAGTGGGACAGCAATGACGGAAAAAATAATTTACACAGCGGTGAGTACGGGCTGGATCATGCTGCATGGAAAGGGGCAGTAGAGGAAAATCGTCTGCGCTTTTTTACGACACAGGAAAAACCTTTTCTCTGTGCCTATGAGGCGGTGTTTACCTTGCAGGACGAAACGCTGTCGGTGGAGTATTTTGCTGAACCGGAAGAGCCGGCGCTGTTAAATTTAACGAATCATACGTATTTCCATCTGGATGCGAACGAAACGGTATTGGATTATTCGCTACAGCTCTATGCGGATTGTTATACGCCTTTTGACGAAACCGGCATTCCGACCGGCGAGGTTCGACGGGTTAAAGACAGTTGTTTTGATTTTCGAAAGGCACGAACGTTGCGCGCAGCACTCACTGAAAAGACGCAGGAGCCCGACGGGGGCTATGATCATAATTTCGTCTGCAAGATAGTCGGTTTTTCACCGATGGCGGTGATTGGTACGGACGATCTTACTCTACAGATTTCTTCCACAGCGCCCGCCTTCCAACTCTATACCGCAAATAATTATATATGGCAGGGAAAACATCGTCCTTTTGCGGCGATTTGCGTTGAGCCGCAATACATCCCCAATAGCATCAATATTCCCTATTTTGCGCAGCCGGTTTACACCAAAGCGCATCCCTTTTACCAAAAAACTGTGTACACCTTTGCGAAAGAGGCGCATTAATCAAGGAGGAAACCGATGTTTCAAAATCCGGTCGAACGAAGACACACCGATTGTGCTAAGTGGGACGAATTGATTGACAATACAGGCGAAGAGGAAGTCATTTCGTTAACCGTCGCCGACATGGATTTTCGGGTTGCCCCGGAAATTACGCGAGCTATTATTGCTGCGGCAAATCATGGCATTTACGGCTATACGAATGTGAGTGAACGCTATATCGATCTCACCAAACGGTGGATTCAGAAACACTATAACTGGATGCCGGAGAGAGAATGGATTGTCTATTGTCCGCGCATTATCAATGCGCTGTGTCAGATTATTCAAAATTTTACGAACCCGGGCGATTCGATTCTCATTACAACGCCCCTGTATGATCCCATCCAGAGTGCCATTCGCTTGAATGATCGCAAAATCGTTTCCACCTCCCTCGCGAGGGAAGCGGATCGTTATGCGATTGATTTTGATGACTTTGAGAAGAAGCTGCAAAGCGGTGTTAAAGTGTTTATCGCGGTTTCTCCGCACAATCCGACCGGGCGTGTCTGGACCACGGAGGAAGTACAAAAAATGGTTCGGTTGTGCAAAGAAAATGACGTATTGATTGTTGCCGATGAGATACACGCCGATTTCATTTGGGAGGGGGCTTTTACCAGTTTTGGACAGTTTTTGGATCAATACGACCAAATGTTCATCGGGACATCCGCTTCCAAAACGTTTAATATTCTGGGCATTGAAGCAGCAAGCATGGTGATAAAGAACCAAGCACTGCGCGAGAAATTTGCGCGTTGTCTGCGCAGCGCCGGTTTCCATAATCCGAATTATTTTTGCAATCCCGCTGTGGAAGCTGCCTATGGCGAAGGAGAAGAATGGCTTGCTCTTGTCAAAAACGTAATAAGGGATAATCGAGAGTTTGCGCTGGCTTTTATTGATCAGGAATGCGCCCCCTGCAAGACGATTCCGGGGGAAGGAACTTTTCTTTTATGGGTGGATTATTCCGCGCTCGGCGTTGCCGAAGAGGTTTGGAATAATACGTTGCTTCATGAGGGAAAAGTCGCCTGTTCGATGGGCGGAAGCTTTGGAGAAGAAGGCCGCGGATTTTTCCGCATCAACTTGGCGCAGCCGCCTGTGATGTTCAAAGAGGCGATGACGCGAATCAAAAAATGTGTGGAGGGTATTCAAAGATGAAGGAAAGAGTAAAAAGAAAGCCGACTGTAGGTCAGGCACTGGTTCCCATTATTGGGATGCTTGTCATACTCGGCATCGGTATCGGACTGTGGGGACTGCCGGCAGAGCCGCTCATCGTTTTGGCGGCGGTCGTTTCGGGGGCGATGGCGATTCACCTCGGCTACAGCTATGATGAAATTATGGCGGAAATTTCCGAGAAAATCGCTAAAGTGTGGGGCGCATTGCTCATTTTAGTCATTGTCGGCTTTATGATTGGCTCGTGGATGCTGGGCGGCACCATTCCCATGCTTATTTATTACGGTCTGAAGCTGATTAGTCCGCAGTATTTAGCACTGACTGCGTTTGTGGTTTCCGCCATCGTCTCGGTGATGACCGGAACTTCTTGGGGTTCCGCAGGAACCATTGGCGTAGCGTTTATGGGCGTTGCCATCGGCATGAATGCCAACTTGCCGTTGGTTGCCGGTGCGGTGGTGTCGGGCGCATATTTTGGGGATAAGCTGTCCCCACTCTCCGATACGACGAATTTAGCTTCGGCTGTTTGTGGCGTAGATCTCTATCAGCATGTGTACAATCAATTGTGGACGACGGGTGCCGCTGCCGTGTTATCCTGCATCGTTTATACCATCCTGGGGCATGTGGGAACAACGGCGACCGTAGCCGTTCCGGAAACGGTTCAACAAATCACCGGAACATTGGATGCCATGTATTCTTGGAATCTGTTTTTCCTCATTCCTCTGCTGATTGTGTTGATTGGCTCCGCAACGCGCAAGCCGACGATTCCCGTGATGCTTGCGGCATCCGCAGTCGCCTTAATCAATGCCGCTGTTTTTCAGGGCGCAAGCCTGCAAAGTATCGTTGAAACGACACTTAACGGGTTTAACGTTTCCATGCTGGGCTTCGACGAAGCGGCTGTTTCTCCGGAACTCATCCGTCTGTTACATCGCGGCGGCATGACGGCGATGATGAATACGTTATTGATTGCCGTCTGTGCCATTTCGTTTGCTGGAACCATGACCGTCACCGGTGCATTAGATGTTCTGGTTTCGAAATTGTTGACGAAGATTCACAATACTTTCCAGTTGGTTGGCGCAACCATCCTTACCTGTCTGGTGACGACGGGCGTGACCAGCAATGGTCAGGTATCTATCCTGATGCCGGGAGAAGCGTTCCGCTCCGCTTATATTCAAAGGGGGCTGCATCCCAAAGTGCTTTCCCGAACCTTGGAAGATTCGGTGACGTGTACGGAGTGTTTAATTCCTTGGACAGCCGCCGGCGCGTATATGGCAACGACGTTGGGCGTTTCGACCTTGAGTTATTTGCCCTTTGCCGTTCTGAATTATACGGGCATGATTTTTGCCTTGATTTGGGCAGGAACAGGCATTGGCATTACGAAAATTGACCCGAAGACGTTTGAAGCGGAAGCAAAAAAATAGAAGCTATGAAAGTAGGCGGAACGTTTTGCGGGCTTGTTGAAGAAGAAGGAGAGAGAAATGAAATTTTTTGAAACGGTACCAAAGGTTCATTATGAAGGCAGCAAGTCCAGTAATCCGTTTGCTTTCAAATACTATGATGCGGATCGTGTTATCGCCGGCAAAAAGATGAAAGAGCATTTGCGCTTTGCTCTTTCTTGGTGGCACACCATGGTTGCCGGCGGACAGGATCCGTTCGGTGTGAACACCATGGATCGCAGCTATGGGGGAAAAACAGACCCCATGGAATTGGCAAAAGCCAGAGCGGATGCCGCTTTTGATTTCATGGACAAGTTGGGGATTGAGTACTTTTGTTTTCATGATGCCGACCTTGCTCCGGAAGGAAACAGCTTGCAGGAGCGCAATGAAAATCTGAAAGAAATGGTCGCGTATGTGAAAAACAAGATGCAGGGCACCCCGATCAAGCTGCTCTGGGGAACGTCCAATTGCTTCTCGAATCCCCGGTTCATGCATGGCGCGGCAACTTCCTGTGCAGCAGATGTCTTTGCCTGGACGGCGACGCAAGTGAAAAATGCCTTGGATGCTACGATAGAATTGGGCGGAAAGGGCTATGTATTTTGGGGCGGTCGCGAAGGCTATGAAACGCTTCTCAATACCGACGTGGAGCTGGAACTTGATAATTATGCGCGGATGCTGAAAATGGCAGTTCGCTATGCGCGCAGTAAGGGCTATGACGGTGATTTCTACATCGAACCCAAGCCGAAGGAACCGACGAAGCATCAATATGATTTTGATGTCGCCTCCTGCGTCGCTTTTCTTGAAAAATACGACCTGATGCAAGATTTTCGCATCAATATCGAAGCGAATCATGCGACCCTGGCAGGTCATACCTTCCAGCATGAGTTACGCATGGCGCGCACCTTCGGCGTTTTCGGTTCGGTCGATGCGAATCAGGGCGATTTGCTGTTGGGATGGGACACCGATCAATTCCCATCCAATGTGTACGATACCACCCTTGCCATGTATGAGATTTTGAAGGCCGGTGGATTCACCAACGGCGGATTGAATTTTGATGCGAAGGTGCGCCGTCCGTCCTTTACGCCGGAAGATATTGCTTACGCTTATATCTTAGGAATGGATTCCTTTGCGTTCGGTCTGATCAAGGCGCAGCAGCTGATGGAAGATGGGCGAATCGAAGAATTTTTAGAGAAAAAATACGCCAGTTATCAAGAAGGCATCGGCGAAAAAATACGCAAAAATGAGACGAATTTTGAAGAATTGGAAACCTATGCTTTGAAGAATGGCGAACCGACACTTTCCAGCGGTCGTCAGGAGTATTTGGAAGGGGTCGTCAATACGATTTTGCTAGACGGAAAAATGGAATAAGCATTTTACTCCACTACAGCGGCGAAACTTTTCTACGGTTCGCCGCTGTATGTTTTTTGAGATGGGGTTTTGATAAAGAGAGGTTCTTATGGGATATGTAGGCATTGATCTCGGTACATCTGCAGTAAAAATCAGCTATATCGATGAAGAGGCGAGGATTCTTCGGTCGGTCACCAAAGACTATCCGATTTGCTATCCGGAAGAAGGTTGGGCGGAACAGAATCCGGAGGATTGGTGGAACGCTGTCTGCGAGGGAATGCTGGAAATTACGAATGCAAAAGACTTTTCGGGGCTGGATGCGATAGGGCTCGGCGGTCAAATGCATGGTTTGGTTGCTTTAGATGAATATGGGACGGTGATTCGTCCGGCGATTTTATGGAACGATACACGTACCGCAAAAGAAACGGCGATCCTAAACACTGCGTTGGGAAAGGACGTACTGTTAAAAGAAACCGGAAATATTGCCTATGCTGGATTTACTGCGCCGAAGTTGCTATGGATGCGAACGCACGAACCGGAGCAGTTTGCCAAAATCGAACACATTCTACTTCCGAAGGACTATATTCTCTATCGCTTGTCCGGTGCATTTTCCACGGATTACTCGGATGCGTCGGGAACGCTTCTTTTCGATGTTCGTCAACGAAAATGGTCAAAAAGGTTGTGTGACTTCTGCGGTGTGCGTCCTTCGCAGTTGCCTACGCTGCATGAAAGCGGAGATTATGTAGGCAAGCTGCGGGAGGAATGGTGTACTTTATGGGGATTGGATAACGTCCCGGAGATTGTTGCCGGAGCAGGAGACAATGCGGCTGCCGCGCTATCGGTCGGGGTTGTTGAAGAAGGAGATTGCAATATTTCGTTGGGCACGAGCGGAACGATTTTTATGCCGACGAATCAGTTTCTCCAGGATGAACGCGCCGGTCTCCATGCGTTTGCCGACGCATCCGGAAAGTTTCATTTGATGGGGTGTACGCTTTCCGCGGCATCCTGCTATAAGTGGTGGATGGGAGGCGTGTTGCAGCGTTCGGAAAGCACGCCTTTATCTAACGAAGAATCTGTGCGGCACCACTCGCTCTATTTCATGCCCTATTTGATGGGCGAGCGTTCGCCTCTTAATGACGAAGATGTCCGTGCCGGTTTTCTCGGATTGTCATCGCGTTCCAACGCAGAACAGATGATTTATGCGATCTATGAGGGGGTTGCCTTTTCTCTTCGAGATTGTATGGCGGTCGCCCAAAATATGGGCGTGACGGTAAAAAAGGCTTCTATCGTCGGTGGCGGCGCACAAAGTCGCATATGGTGTCAAATGATTGCCAATGTGCTGCAGATTCCTATTGCCAAACCGGCAGGCGAATGCGGCCCCGGCTATGGCGCGGCTCTCTTGGCGATGGCGCATAAGGAAGGACGTCCCGTGCGTGAAGTGGCAAAACAATATGCCGCTTTTGAAGACGTATTCACGCCACAGCCGGAGGAAATCCCCTATTATGAGGAAAAATACCGGAAATTTTCTCAGCTTTACCCCTTGCTGAAGGATTTTTATAAAGGCGTATAGCCCGGTAAAAGCAAAGAATATAGATATACTTGTGCATCGGAAAGTCCATGCCTCATAAGAACCGTGCAAAATAGAAACGTAGAAGTTGTGCAGGACGTGTAAAATGAAGAAGGTTTATGTGTGCAGGACGTGTGAAATAGAGAAAGTCTATGTTTGCAGGACGTGTAATAACCATGTATACTGAATGCGAGAATGAATTATAAATCATGTCAACGCAACGTAGGGAGGCAGTCATGCTCAAACGAAAAGCCTATGACAAACTGCTGAAGTGGAAAAACAGTAAACAGGGGAAAACGGCGATGTTAATAGAGGGCGCACGCCGAGTGGGAAAGAGTACCTTAGCGGATACGTTTGGCAAAAATGAATATCAATCGTGCCTTATTATTGATTTTTTTCAAGCTCCCAATGAAGTGAAACAATACTTTGAAGATTATCGTACAGACCTTGACCGATTATTTCTCTATCTTCAGGCGTTTTATGGGCTCACTTTAGTCGAGAGAAACACATTGATTGTGTTCGATGAAGTACAGATGTTTCCTCTAGCTCGCGGCTTAATAAAATATCTGGTTGCAGATGGTCGCTATGATTACATCGAGACCGGGTCATTACTATCCATCAAGCAAAATATACAGAACATCGTGCTTCCGTCTGAAGAAGAGGTTTTGGCTCTTGAACCGATCGATTTTGAAGAATTTCTTTGGGCAATGGGAGAAATGAATCTGGGGCAACTCATTCGTCAACAATTTGAAGCTCTCGAGCCTTTGCCAGAAGGTTTACACAGAAGGGCTTCCGGATTATTGCGCGAGTATATGCTGGTTGGGGGTATGCCGAAGGCGGTCTCGACGTATATTGAAAAAAGAAATTTCGCCGAAGTAGATCAAGAAAAACGACAAATTCTTACACTTTATCGTAATGATATTGCCCGATTTTCGAGAGGCTATGAATTTAAAGTTGTCTCGGTTCTGGATAATATTCCCGGACAATTGTCCAAGCGTGAAAAAAAGTTCACCTTGACCTCTTTGGATAAAAATGCTCGCATGAGAGAGTACGAGGAGGCATTTTTCTGGTTGTCGGATGCTCGTATCAGCAATCTTTGTTATGCCTCGACCGACCCTATCGTAGGTCTTTCTTTGAATAAGAACTATCGTTCGCTGAAGACTTATATGGCGGACACAGGTCTTCTGGTGACCTTAGCTTTTGCAGATAATAAGGATACGAATGAAGAAGTGTATCGTTCCATTCTCCGAGGAAAGATTGGCGTTAATGAAGGGATGCTTGTAGAGAATCTTGTGGCACAAATGCTTGTGGCGAACGGGCATCGACTATTTTTCTATTCCCAGTCTGGACAAAAAGAGGGAGAAGCTCGCATGGAGATAGACTTTCTCATTTCTCATTCTTATGCCAATGCGGCAGGAAAGTCACGCATCATCCCTATTGAAGTGAAGTCGCCTCGGCAATATAGCACAATTTCTTTAGATCGATTTAAGAGAAGGTTTGACAAACGTATTGGAATGCAATATGTCTTGCATCCTAAACAGATGAAAATAGAGCAAGATCGGATATTTCTGCCATTGTATATGGGATGGTGTTTATAAGGGATTCGTTCTATTTTGTCGAAGACGGGATATGGTCTATGGGCGTTACCTTGAACCAGTCAGGAACCGAAGCAAGAGTATTGTGATTTTTATCATTCTCTTCCGAGAGAGAAACATCCCACGTATAGTCAAAAGGATATAGAAAAAGACGCTCAAAAAGGTTCCTTTGTCCATCTTGACGAACTTGTCTTTAAGCACGTAACGAGGCTTACTATCCATTGCTTCGCGCGTTGGATCAGCAGAAAAAGCAAAGGAACGATGATGATCAGGACAGGACGGGAACATGTTTGCGTAATAGAAGAAACGTCACGCTAACAAAATCCCCCTTTGCCGAAGTGTACGGCAAGGGGGGGGGAGAGGTAAAGGATATGGAATATATACGAATAACGAAAGACAATTTGGAAAACGAACATATCTGCTGTGCGCTAAGCGGCAATTCGGACGTACAGGTTTCTTCCAAAAAAGCGTGGTTAGAAGAACGGCTGGAGGAAGGGCTTGTTTTTTTGAAAGCGGCTGAGCGGGGGAAATGCTTTATTGAGTACATTCCGGCGGAAAACGCCTGGGTTCCCTTGAATGCCGACGGCTATATGTATATTGATTGCCTTTGGGTTGCCGGCTCGTTTAAGGGGCATGGGTACTCTCAAGATTTGCTCGGCACGTGCGTAGAGGAAAGCAGGCAGAAGGGCAAGAAAGGTCTGTGCATTCTCTCTGCAAAGCGAAAAACACCTTTTCTGGCGG
>QWCB01003106.1_pt1 | contig 12975 bp, 12 predicted proteins | sample 1972511 | NCBI WGS metagenome assembly QWCB01 (sample SAMN09866719, study PRJNA288562) | Human gut metagenome isolate term5_stool, whole genome shotgun sequencing... | isolation source: gut | host: Homo sapiens | place: USA: California
ATTTTACTAAAAAAACCATAAAAAACAAGAGAAAAAATTGCTTTTTCTCTTGTAATATCAATGTAAACTAAAAAGTTGCATTATGGTATTTAACTAAGCATTTTAAATAATTTAGCTTAAGAATTAATTAAAAAATAAGTGTAAACTAAAAACTTGCCTTATGGTATTTAATTCGCTTTATTTTGATATAATAATTTATAGTAGAATTTAGGCTGGTGATTATTAATGAATGAAGAATATAAAAAACTATACATTGAAGATTATTTAAATAAAATGGCAAAAACATATCCTCAAGTTATAAATGCTGAAACGTTACAAAAAGCCAAAGACATGTTTTTAAATAAATCGGAACCCTATATTGAAATTGTTGAAGAAATAAATAAAGTGTTTCAAGAAATGACGGAAAAAGAAAAGCCAAATATTGAAGTATCTGATACTGAATTAGATACTATATTAGAAACATTATCTAACGATTCACTCTACTCACCTAGCGAGCTATTAGATAAATATAAAACAGAAAATGAACTTCAAAGAATTGAAGTGCAGCAAAACGAATTAATAAATAAGATAAGAGAATTAAGAAAAGAAAATCCTGCTTTATCTAAAAATGATTTTTACAAACTCTCTTTAACCAGTTTTTTATCTCCTGTTGTGCAAAAAATAAATGAGCAATACGGAAAAATATTACCGCCTCATAAATTACAAAAAGTAAATAATCTATTAAATATAAACAATATTGTAGATTATAATGAATTATCAAAAGAAGAACAACAAAGATATGCCGTTAGTGATATACAAGCTGATTCAAAACTCGGAAAAATTATTTTTAATTCTAATGTTATTAATAAAGCGACACTAGAAGAAGAAGTATCGGCTTCTTTGGGTGCATTAATACATGAAACATTCCATTTGATGATTAATATGCAAGAAGGAATTGAGGAAGAAAATACTAGATTTTTTTATAAAGTAGCAACAAATGAAGGCATTATAGAAACCCATTTTGCTCCCGGAAAATATGGCCAAGTTTTAAGTGAAGGATTTGTTGAAAAAACATCTATGGATTTTGCCAAACGTAATGGTTTTTATTACACACCTAATCCTAGTTATGTCCAGTATGTAAATCTGGCTAATTATATTCAGAAAACAAACCCAAGTATAGATGATAAATTTTTATTTTCCCATAATGCTAGTGAAACTTTAAAGAACCTAGATGTAAAACAAAAAGAAAAAATAGAAGTAGTAGAAAGAATGGTAGCTTTTAATCATTTTAATGTAAAAGAAATTAAATTAAGACCAGAATTAAAAGGAATTAAATCAACGAGTGTAATTGAAAGCTATGCAGAAATAAATGATAAAAAGAATATTCCGGTTAAGAATAGTGGCTACAAAGAACCATTTAAGACGCAAAAACAAAAACATTCTTTTAATCAAAGAAGTGAGCGTGAAATGGAAATTTATAAACTTATTAAAGAGAAAAATCTGGCTATAAAGAAGCAGAAAGCACTAAACCAGCAACTAAATAATTCTAAATTAAAGCCATAAATATATCACCTAAAAAGTTTTATAAATGTAATTATTAATAGGTAAAAATTATGAATGAAAAAATAATAGAATCATATAGAGAAATCGATAAATTATATAATGATATAAATAATAAATTATTTAGTTTTATTACTAAAGCTAATGAACTCGTAGAACTATCAAAAGATGAATATCAAATAGAGAAATCTTTATTACTAAATAAGATTTCTTTAAAAGGTTATGTCTTAGATTCTGAACTTTGTATAGAATTACATAAAAATAATATTACAGAATATTCAATAGATGAATTACAAGAATATTTTACTCAGTATGAAAAAACAAATAATGTTAACTGTATAAATTATTTTTTAGCCCTTTCATTATATAAACATATTGAAGAAATCGAAAAAATAGTTGATACAAAAATTAATTTAGAAATTCAAGAATTAAATAAAATAATATTAGATATGAATACTATTTCTAATATAGATAAATCAAAGTATGAAGAATTATATACAATGTTTAAACAGCAATTAGACGATTTCTATAGAAATAAGCAATTAGATGATCAAGCATACAAGATTTGCATTCAAATGCTTAATGATATTTTTAATTTTTATATTAATGGATATCCTTTAATACCAGCTGAATATTTATACAAAAGCGATGACTTATAAAATTAATCATCGTTTTTTCTTTGGAATTTTAAATAACCTCACTTAATTGCTAAAACATAAGTAATATGGTATAATCATAGGCATTCAAGGGGGCTATTTTGAAGAATTTATTTATTAGTAATTTAAATAAAAAAGAAGTTAAAAATTTCACGTCTGATTTTGGTTTATTCTTTAGAAAATTAAGTGATAAACCGTTTAAAAAACTGTGTAAGGTTTTCACTAAAGCTCATATTATAAAAGAAGACCTGGGTAAAGGTTTAAGTGATAAAAAGTATTTTGAGTCTTTAGATAATAGTTATATTGATATATCAAGCTATAATTTAGAAGCAGGTAAAAATAATATTGTGCTTGAAAGATACCCAGAACTTGATAAAAAGAAGTCTTATATCTTTGTTGCTAACCACACATGTCCAGAAGATATTGAAACAATACTGAATGTTTTAGACCGTAATGCTTATCTTGTTTTAGGATCAGTTGAATCACTTAAATATAATCCTGAAATGTATCTATCTTTTATTAACGGGATGATTCCTTTTGATATTATGGACCAGTATGAAAGAAAATTACTCCTTCCAAAGATGAAAAGAGTTTTAAAAACGAATAGTATTCTTATTTTCCCAGAAGGCTCTCATAACTATAGTCCGAGTAATATCATTAACCCTTTATTTGACGGACCAGTTAACATAGCTTTTCAATCAAATAGAGAAATTGTACCAGTTACTATGTTAAAAGAAAATAATGTCTCTTTTATAGATGTTGGTAATCCTATTAATATTAGAGATATTGAAGTAGATTTTAAAGATAAAAAGTTTAAATCAAGTTATGAATATGAAAAATATTATGTTAATTCTCTATCTAGTATCTTAAGAGATAAAATGGCGACTTCCATGTATCATTTAATGGAAAGACATAGTAAAGAAATAAAAAGAGAAGACTTTTACAATATTGAAAATGACTTAAGAGGCGACAAAATAAAAGATGCTTTTGATAAATTAAAATGGAAAAAAGATGTCTTTGAAGCTGAATATTTAGTTAAAACTAAACATGAAGATAAAAAGCATCAAGAAATTATTAATTCGGTTAGTAATCTCATAGTTAATAAACCTGAACTTATTGAGCTTCTTAGTAAAGACTGGATTCTTCTAGATGAAGATATTAAAAACAAGAATGTGCCTCATCAAATGAGAGAATATCTTTATAAGCAAGAAGCTGATGGAAAGATTAAAAAACTTAAAAAGAGAAAAAATTAATTTTCTCTTTTTTTACGTCATTTTATATTACTATCCCTTTCTTTTAGTTCACCCTTAAAATTACGTGCTATAATGATGATAATTAGAGGTAGATATGATAGAGTATGAAATTCCGTTTGTCTGTTTAATTTTTACAGTGATGATAACAATTATCTTTTTTACGAAGAAAAAGTTAGAGCTAGAAGAAAATTATTATTTTAAGAATATTTTAATTTTTACTTTACTCGTTAATATTACGAACTTTATCTCCCATTATGGAGCAAGTATTTATCTAGTTAACACTGTAAATCATCCTTATGCTAAAACTTTTGCTTTAATTAATAAACTAGGTTCATGGTTTATGGTTATGATTAGTTTTAATTTAATGGGTTATATTCTTTATATTAGTTTTAAAAAATATCGTGATAAATTTAAACTCTTTAATATAGCTGGTAATATAATATCTTTAATTATTTTAATAACCATTATGCTTTTAAACTTTAACGTATTTAAAGTTGGAGCCATTACTAGCGGAAAGGGACCAGCTGTTACTTTCGCCTTCTCTTTAGTATTCTTCTTTTTAATTATTTCGAGTATTATTGCTCTTATTAATGTTAAAAAATATGATAAAAGATATATGGCAATTTATTTAATAATTCCGATAAGTTTTGCTCTTGGCATTTTTGTTATGCTGCATCCTGCTTTTAACATCTATGACTTAATTGTTGTTATTCTATGTTATTTAATGTACTTCACAATTGAAAATCCTGACCTTAAAATGCTGAGTGAAATGCGCCTAGCTAAAAACCAGGCTGAACGCGCTAACCGGGCTAAAAGTGATTTTCTATCGAGCATGAGTCATGAAATAAGAACGCCCCTTAACGCGATTGTTGGTCTTTCTGAAGATAATTTAAATTATAAAGAACATATGCCTATCGAAGTTATCGAAAATTCTAAAGATATAATAAGTGCTTCTGAAACGCTCCTTGAAATTGTTGGTAATATTCTCGATATAAATAAGATTGAAGCTAATAAGATGGAAATTGTGGAAGCTCCTTATAACTTTAAAGATGAAGTTTTAAAACTATGCAAAATTACGGAAACCAGAATTGGTGAAAAGAATGTTAAGTTCAATCTAGAGATTGCTCCTGATATTCCTTATGAATTAATCGGTGACAAAGCTAAGATTAAAGAAATTATTAATAATCTTCTAACTAATGCTATTAAATATACCGAAAGCGGTGAAATTAACCTAAGATTTAAATGTATTAATGATTTAAGTAAGAATGTATCCCATATTATTATTACTTGTCAGGATACCGGTAAAGGGATTAAAGCTGAAGAAATTCACCGTCTTTTTACGAAGTTTGACCGCTTAGATGTCGAAAAAAACACTTCAGCTGAAGGAACCGGACTAGGTCTTGCTATTACAAAATCTTTAATAGATATGATGGGTGGATCAATTAATGTCGAATCACACTATGGTAAAGGTTCTATCTTTGTTGCTAGAATTCCTCAAACAATCTATCGATTACACCCAGTTATAAGTATTGATTTATCAAGAAAAAACACTATCAATGATAATGTTAATAATACTGAAGCTTTGTATAACCATAAAAACATCTTAATTGTCGATGATAATAAATTAAATATTAAAGTAGCAAGACGTGCTCTTAAAGCATTTAACCTTAATATCGATGAAGCCTATGACGGCATAGAATGTCTAAAACTTATTAAAGCAGGTAAACATTATGACTTAATTTTAATGGATATCATGATGCCTAATATGAACGGTGAAACTTGCATGCGTTATTTAAAACAAATAGATAATTTTAATGTTCCGGTTATTGCCTTAACAGCAGATGCAATCGCAGGATCTAGAGAAAGATATCTTAGCCTAGGCTTTAATGATTATATAGCTAAGCCTTTTACTAAAGATGAAATTAAAGAAAAATTAGATAAAATCTTTAAATAGAAAAATTTGATAGTAATTAAATGTAGATATGATGCGTTATGGAATTTTCTTTTTGTGTATAATTTTTACATTAATTCTTGATCAAATCCACTATTTAGATTTTCTTTTCTTATTTGTTTAACGTTATTGCTATGTATGACTTTTTTAATTTTTGTATAAACAGGATTAAAATAATAGGATAAATCATTATATTCATCGTATTTAATTTCTAAATCAGTTAATATTTTATAAATTTCCTCTATTTTTTTTAACGTAGGTAATTGCTTTTCTAGCTTTTTTAGTTCATTAGATAGATACCCAATTTGTTCTTTATCCTGTTCATAATTTTGACCTTCTAATTTTTTAATTATAATATCTAAATTAGATTTTAAATCTTTATCATTAAACATTAATTCTCCTTTACATATATTTTATAATAATTCCTTACTTTTACAATATGAATATAAAAATTAAACTTTTACAAAAACTATATCAAGAACAATTGCCCTCTTCTAAATTAATATGATAAAATAAATCTAGAATGGAGGTGAAAAGATGATTTATGCAATTGGAGGTATTCTTCTTTTACTTGTTCTTTATGCTCTTTCAACATATAACAATTTAGTTGGATTAAATAATAAAGTAAAAGAAGCTTTTTCTACAATGGATGTATATCTTAAAAAGAGATGGGATTTAATTCCTAATATTGTAGAAACTGTTAAAGGTTATGCTAAACATGAAAGTGAAACACTAGAAAATGTTATTAGGCTTAGAAATAGTGCTTATGATAATATGAGTGATAATGAAAAAATCAAAACAAATGAAGCATTATCAAGTGGTATTAATAAGATTATGGCTCTTGCTGAAAGTTATCCTGATTTAAAAGCTAATGAAAACTTCAGAGATTTAAGTAATCAATTAACTAAAATTGAAGATGATATAGCTAATTCTAGAAAATATTATAATGGTGTTGTTAGAATTATTAACAATAAGACTGAAATGTTCCCAAGTAATATTTTTGCTAAGCTATTTGGTTTTAAATCTAAAGAAATGTTTGAAGCTGCTGCTAGTGAAAGAGAAAATGTTAAAGTTGAATTTTAATAGAGGAATGATGATAAATAAAAGAATAAAAATAACTTTATTTAGTATATTACTATTATTTTTATTTATTCCTAGTAATAAAATTTTAGCTAAAGAGACTTTATTCTTACATAAAGATGAAGTTAAAGCTTTCATTAAAGATATTAATACGGATTTTGAAGTAACTAGTAATACTAGTGAAGAAACAAAAGAAGTTTATGTAAAAGGTAATTTTATAAAAAAAGATGATGTTCAAGATACAATCGAGACAAAAGTCTTTTTTTTAGACAAAAATGAAAAAGAAATAGCAAGCTGTGCTAAAAAGTTAGAGATTACTCCTGGCAATAACAATCCATATTACTGCGGAGTTAATAAAAATAATTTTATAAATAATACTACGTTAAGTGATGTCTATTACTATACCATTACTTATAAAGTTAAAAATAATGAAAAAGATTATAGTAATTATAAATATATTTTAACTAAGTATCATGTTGATATAAATGTTAGTGAAAATAATATTTATAGTATAACTGAAAACATAAATGCTTATTTTAATGAACCAAGACATGGTATTTTTAGAACTATACCGTTAAGGAATCAAGTTGTAAGAGCAGATGGCTCTAGTTATACTAATAGAGCCCGTATTACTAATATTAAAGTTAATCACGAATATCAAAGATCAAGAGAAAATAATAATGTAAAACTTAGAATTGGATCAGCAAATAAAACGCTTACCGGTGAAGAAAAGTATACAATTAGTTATGATTATCTTCTTCGTAACAATGAAAAATCGAAAGATTATGATGAATTTTACTTTAATATAATTGGTCCTGAATGGGATACGGCTATAGATAATATTAGTTTTACTATTACTATGCCTAAAGAATTCGATAAAACGAAATTAGGGTTTTCAGCTGGTAAAAGAGGTTCGTTTCAAAGTGAAAATATTAAATATGAAGTAAATGGCAATGTGATAAGTGGTACTTATATAGGAATGCTTCAACCTAAAGAAGCTTTAACTATTAGGATAGAGCTTCCTGAAGGTTACTTTATTAAGGTCGAAAGTAAAACCAGTTTTTTATATAAATTTATCTATCTTATTCCCCTAGTATTTCTAGGTCTATCTTTCTTCTTATGGCGCATCTTTGGTAAAGATGATAAAGTTATTGAAACGGTAGAGTTTTATCCTCCTGTTGGCTTTAATAGTCTTGAAGTTGGGTATATGTATAATGGTCAAGCAACAAGCGAAGATGTAACATCGCTATTAATTTATTTAGCTAATAAAGGATATATTAAAATATCTGAAATAGAAGAAAAATTATTATTTACTAAAACAAAAGGTTTTAAAATAACAAAGTTAAAAGAATATGATGGCGATGATGTTAATGAAAGACTATTCCTAAATGGTCTATTTGCCGCTGCATCTTCACATTCAATATTTGATAATGAGGATGATAAAACTAACACCTTACCTGAAGTTACATCAAGTGACTTATATGATAAATTCTATGTAACTAATTATCAAATTTTAAGGAATGTTAATAGTAGTACTAATAAAAATAAAATCTTTGAAAAAGGTATATCAATAAAAAGATTATTTATCATTTTGATGGTAATAATATCATTTTGTATTATTACTATTAAACCGGTTTTTGATTATGACGGACCAGATAATTTAGTCCTTGCCCTTTTATTCCCATCAATTGGCTTTATTATTCTTACTATTGGTTTAATTGGAGGCGGTAATAGAAGAAATAGTTTTATTACTAAATTCTTCCTTATCATCTGGGGAGCATTATTTGGAGGTATTCCTTGGGGGATTTTCGTCTTACCATCTATTACAGCTAACCCATTATATTTATATGGTTATATCTTTGGTCTTATATGTATTTTTGGTATGATGATTTGCTTTCAATATTTACCAAAAAGAACACCATATGGAACAGAAATGCTTGGTAAAATTAAAGGTTTTAAAAACTTCTTAGAAACAGCTGAAAAAGATAAGTTAGAAGCTATGGTTGAACAAAATCCAACATATTTTTATGATATCTTACCCTTTACTTATGTATTAGGCGTTTCAGATAAATGGATCAAAAAATTTGAAACTATTTCAATGCAAGCACCATCTTGGTATGATAGTCCAAATGCTTTTAACATTTCAAGTTTTAATTCATTTATGAATAATACGATGGCATCAGCTTCTAAAGCTATGTCATTAAGCCCAGCAAGTTCTAGCCCATCAACAGGTGGCGGTTTCTCTGGCGGTGGTTCCGGAGGAGGCGGAGGTGGCTCTTGGTAGCCATCTTTTTTTTATTCAAAATACTAGAAAAAAAAAAACACTGCTATAATTAAGTTAGAAAGGAGATAAAGACTATGGATAATAAAAACACTAAAATTTGTAAACACTGCAAGGAGGTAATTGCTAAGAGTGCCAAAAGATGCCCAAAATGTGGTGGTAAACTTGGTATGCCAGGATGGATTAAAGCTATAATTATTATTGTTATCATTCTTGCTGGTATTGTAGGTTGCATGAGTAAATTTTCTAACGCAGTAGGTGATGCTGTAGAAGAAGTTAAAAATGAATATAAAGATGTAAACGGTAAATCTAAATTTAAACTTAACGAAGCTTTTCAAAATAAATTTGAAAAAATAGTTATGACTGAAGTTAATACTAATTTTACAGATTATTCAGAATTTACTAAACCAGCTAATGGAAACAAATACATTATGTCAAAATTCGAAGTAGAAAATATTAATAAAGATAATGATGAACTTTACGTTAGTAGCCTAGAATTTAACGCTTCAGCAGATGGTGTTGCTGTTAAATCACCTCTTTTAGTTAATGATAATTATAAAGATTTTTCAGCGACTTTAGGAAAAGGTAAAAAAACTATTGGTTATATTTTTTACGAAGTTCCAGTTAATGCTAAAAAGATAGTAATCGAATATAATGCAGACTTTTGGTCTAATGGAAACGCTATTGAATTTATAGTACAAGAATAATACAAAAAACGACTGATAAAATTACCAGTCGTTTTTTATAGTTATTTTATATAAACTTTATAAAAAAACTTACAAACAATTAAGCTTGTAAGTTAATATCAAATGGAGCAGATGATGGGAATCGAACCCACGTAGTCAGCTTGGAAGGCTGAGGTTCTACCATTAAACTACATCTGCATCAGTTGGTCATAACTAATAATACCATAAGATATATTGCTATGTCAACTTTTTTTCATACAATAATGACTTACGTCATATGAAAAAAGATTGTTGATACAAATTACTTCGTATCTATATCATTATATGGGATATTTAATTCTTTGTAAACTTAAAAACCATTATTTTTAATTGATTCTGTTAACTCTTTTTCTGTATATCCACCATGTGTTATTCTTTTTAAGATACTACCTTCTTCACCCTTCTTAAAATAAAGAATATGAGGCGTACCATTAATACTATAATTATCTAAAAATTCATCTCGATCTTTTGTTTCTATTGCAGCTACATCTAGTTCAAAAGCTTTATTAGAAGTACTAGCTAAAGCCTTATTAAAATGAGGTCTCATTTCATCGCAGAAATGACATCCTTCTCTTGTAACAAATAAAATAAAATCTTCTTTCTTATCTAGTTTTTCTTTAAACTCTTTATAATTAATATTACTTATATGATGATATTGTTCTTCTTTAGAAGAGCATCCTGCGAGTGTTATTATCAAAATAAAGATAATTAATAATTTAAATTTTTTCATTTATATTTTTCCTTTCAATATTTAAAATAAATTTAGATAATATCGTACTTACGATATCGATATTTCTTTTATCTAAATTTAAATCTTTTTTCGTATGGATTTTATCCAAATAAAGTCCAAATAACTTATGTTTTTTAAAAGCAGCGACGGCTATATACTTATTAAAGACTTTATGATCACTAGGATAGTATATAAAGCCCTTTTTAGGCATTTCTAGAACTTTTTCACTAGAATTCATATATTTGGTTAAGATATCTAAATCTTCTTTATTTACGCCTCTTGGCATAAATAATATATAGTCCCCATCTCCTACACAGTCGATATTAATAATAATTTTATCTTTTAATATTTTATTATATCTTCTTCTAAATGAGGACGATCCAATTAAGCCTTTTTCTTCATTATCAAAAAAGATACAAGTACAGTTACCCTCTGTCTTTTTAATGATTTCAAGTAAAGTTATAACACCAGATGTATTATCATTATAATTATTTTTATTAGCTTTTCCATTTAACATTAAATACATCATTAGAATAGCTAAAAGATATATTATTATAGTTACCCAGTTACTACTTAAAAAGGAGCTTATAATAATTGTAATTATCGTTAATATAATAAATATCGGAATCATAATTAATAACTGGTATAAAATATTTAAAATAAGACTTCTTGGAAAAGCAATATTGGGAAATGGAAGCCCTGCCGGCGTATCATAATGTGCCGTAAAGATAAACTTAGATTTTTCTATATCACCATAAATCATATTAGTCGCTAATTTATGTTTATCTTCTTTAATACCCGGATATTTTGTTTTTAAAAAACTTCTAAAAGCTTCTTTTTGCTTTCTTGTCTTCCGGATCAAATATTTATTTAAGACTTCATTCATTATTCATACCTACTAGTAAGACCAAAGTAATCTTCTAGAGTTTCCCACTTACCATCATTATATAAAGCCTTAGCTAGCTTTTCGCCAACATACCTATAGTGCCATGATTCGTATTTATAACCTGTAACACTTTCTTTACCTTCGGGATATCTTAAAATAAAACCATATTTATAAGCATTATCATTTAACCACTTAGCTTCTTTCGTCTTATCAAATTTAGAATCAGGCATATTAATATCCATAGTAAGTCCTGTTTCATGTTCTGAGTGTCCAGGTCTTGCTGAAAAAGTATCTGCTTTAGCTTTACCATGTTTTAAAACATAATTTAAATAAAGTTCTTGCTGCCTATCGTTAGTTCTAAAGCCACTAGCGATAAAAAGCTTGATATTATCTTTGGCTGCGGCTTCTTTCATTTTATTAAAAGCCGTTTGCGCTTCTGTGCTAAGACCAGTTGCGTACCCTGCCGGTAGCGAATATGTCTTATTAACAATTAAAGTATCATCAACTGTTGCAACACCATTTCTTATTTTAATTACAAAACCATTTTTAGTAGTAAAGGTTCCATCTTTAAAATCTTTATTTGTTTTAATAATACCTTCATAAACAGTCACCATAACCGACTTAGTATTTATATTACCAGATCTATCTTTAGCTTCTAAAACAATATTATAAGCTCCTACTTTGTCATAATTTACTCTTCCCTTTACCAGTAAATTAATCTCTTCTTTAGAATTATCTTTTACTTCATAAAGACTTTTTATTTCTAATTTTTTACCTACTTCCGTACTTAATTTATCAGGTCCAATTATTTTAGGTTTTTCTTTATCTAAAACCTTAATCTTAAAATTAGATGTTTTTTCTTTATTAAATTTATTTAGATATTTTATTTCTAATTTATTAATCCCTATATCACTAGTATCTATTAAACTATTCTTATCTTTAATAGTAACATTCTTTTCTTTAGCTATAATATCTTTTAGATAGATTTTTTCATTAATTAAGAATTTATTTTTCTTTAGTTTAATCTCTCCTTTTATAAAGAAAAAGAAAAGACTATAGAGTATTACTATTAATAAGAGTATACCTCCAATTATATATGGAATATAATTCTTCTTCATACACCACCTTCCCTATATCTATTATATATGATTATAAGATATATTTACATCTAAAATTATATTATGATATAATTTTGATTAAGCCTCTATGGCGGAATTGGCAGACGCGGTAGACTCAAAATCTACTTTTCTCTGAAAGTACCGGTTCAAATCCGGTTAGAGGCACCATATTAGTTTTAACCCTTAGCAATAATGGTTTTTTTATTATATAAAAAAAGATGCCTAAATCATCTATTATACATAATTAATTTATAAGGTTAAATAAACATTACTCTCAAACAACACTTATGCTCTTTTTTAGAAATACAAGTTTCAAACCCATTTATAAATACATTACTCTCAAACACTGGTTATTCAACTGGATCACACTTACATGTTTTAAACCCATTTATATATACATTACTCTCAAACACCACTTTATACATTCTATTTTTTTTAGATGTTTTAAACCCATTTATAAATACATTACTCTCAAACATAGGCGTCGTGTATTTAATAACGTCAATTGTTTTAAACCCATTTATAAATACATTACTCTCAAACTCAAGAATATATATAACTTTATGACCATAAGTTTTAAACCCATTTATAAATACATTACTCTCAAACGACGGTACATATGGTCTAGCTATGACAATGGGTTTTAAACCCATTTATAAATACATTACTCTCAAACCTTGCTTTGCCTTTTGAGTTATTAAATGAGGTTTTAAACCCATTTATAAATACATTACTCTCAAACATTATCATCTACGA
>QWCB01003111.1_pt1 | contig 12969 bp, 19 predicted proteins | sample 1972511 | NCBI WGS metagenome assembly QWCB01 (sample SAMN09866719, study PRJNA288562) | Human gut metagenome isolate term5_stool, whole genome shotgun sequencing... | isolation source: gut | host: Homo sapiens | place: USA: California
ACCGGAACTGACGGTTTGATGATCCCTGCTTTCTCTCCTGCGATCTTAGCGATCGTATCTCCAAGATATTCCATATGATCAAGTCCTACCGATGTGATGATGCAAAGCTCCGGTCTTACGACATTAGTTGCATCCAGCCTGCCACCCATTCCGGTCTCATAAATCACATAATCCGGCTGCTTCCTCTCATAATAAACAGCCGCCATCGCAAACATCACTTCAAAGAAAGACGGATGAACGATGAACTTCTTCCGCACCTGTTCAAACGCCCATGTAAAATCCTCATCCGATATCATTTCATCATCATATCGGATCCGCTCATTGATCGAGACAAGATGCGGTGATGTAAACAATCCTACATGAAAGCCTGCATGCATCAGTATCGTAGCAAGCGCCTTTGCCGTTGATCCCTTACCGTTTGTTCCTGCTATATGGATCACTTTACTCTTATCCTGCGGATTCCCTAAACGTTCAAGAAGACTGGCAAGATTCTCTGTGCCAATCTTCTGTGCGAACAGTGGAATGCTTAGGATATACTCAACTGTTTCCCTGTAATTCATCTGACATTCCGCCTATCTGTTATCTATCTTTTCCGGATACAGGTCATGATTTGACATTCTGTTCCATGCAACTTCTTCCCATTTTGTTCCCGGAGCTATGTTATTATCAGGATCTCCTTTTGCTTCATCATATTGGAATCCGCAGATATCGCAAACATATTTCATTTTACTGTCTCCTTTTAATTATTTTTCCAAAGTCCGTGTAAATTGCAAAATTCATAAGCAGCAACAAATTTATCATCATCTGCAACAGCAAATTTTGCACAGGGTTTTTCACCGGGATTTAAACGAACATATTGAACCGTTTTTTCTGTTTGAATAGCGATGAATTGAATGTAATGTTTTTCCTCCATCGGATGTTCAACTTCACTGACTTTAACAATGATGTTATTATTGTCATTTTCAACAACGGGTACATGTTTTTCTTTAGCTGCGTCTGTAGAATTTGCAACTAATTCCTGCATAGGTTTTCCGCAGCAAACAACAGGTGTATTTTGATCTACAACTTTAACTGCTATGTTGCCGCAAATTTCGCATCTGTAAAATTTAAGTTCCATAATTATTCTCCTTTATTTTATTAATAGTTTTCAGCCTTAATCATAAAGTATGCTTTCGGATGATCGCAAACCGGGCAAATTTCGGGAGCTTCTTTTCCAATGTAAATATGTCCACAGTTGTCGCATTGCCAAATTTTGTCTCCGTCTCTTGAGAATACAAGACCGTTTTCAACATTTTCGAGAAGTTTTTTATATCTTTCTTCATGATGCTTTTCAATAGCTGCAACACCTTCAAAAAGTTTTGCTATATCATCAAAGCCCTCTTCTTTTGCAATTTTAGCAAATTCCGGATACATTTCGGTCCACTCATAATGTTCGCCTGCTGCAGCGTCTTCAAGATTAACTGTTGTTGTGGGAATTCCTCCCTCATGCAGTTTCTTAAACCAAATTTTAGCGTGTTCCTTTTCGTTTCTTGATGTTTCTTCAAAAATCTTGGATATTTGAACATATCCGTCTTTCTTTGCCTGTGAAGCATAATACTGATACTTGGTATGAGCTTGTGATTCACCTGCAAATGCCTGTTGTAGACATTTTTCTGTTTTTGATCCTTTAAGTTCCATAATTTCCTCCTTAATAAAATTAAAAATTTTATCCTATTTTTTCAAAATCCTCTGCCCCATGTTTACATACAGGGCAGACGAAATCATCAGGTAATTCATCACCTTCATAGACATAACCGCAGATTGTACATCTCCAGCCCGTTTTTGTTGTGTCTTCAGCCTTTATTTCTTCTTTTATATTTTCATGATAATAAGCATAAGTGAGTGAGGGTTTATCACCGATAACTTTTGCCTCTACTACTTTTGCAAGAAACAAAGTGTGAGTTCCGACATCTATCATATCAAACACTTCGCATGAGCAATAAGCGTTTGTGGATTTTGTGAGATAAGCAAGCCCGTTTGAGTCGGTATCGTAATCTTTGAAATCCTTGAATTTATCAACATCTCTTCCGCTTTGAAAACCAAAGTGCTTGAAAATTTCAAAATCACAGGTTTCATCCAACATTGAAACATTGAATTTTTTTGTTCTATAAATGAGCTCATGTGTATAATTGAGCTTGTTAATCGTAATCAAAGCAATAGGTCCTTTTATTGACGCAATCGCAAAGGTATTGTTAATAAAGGCGTTATGTTTACCCTTATATGTTGCCGAAACGACATAAAGCCCATAACTGACTTTGTTTAAAGCCTTATTGTCAACTTTTTCTTTTCCCATTTTTTACCTCTCTTTCTGAATATACTATTTTAATTATAACCCATAATGAGAATAATTACAATTAAGAATATCTTTTTTTCGAAATTTTGTCTTAAACTTTAACAAAAATATTATAAATGATATAATAATCGAGGTGAGATTATGAATTGTTGTTACATTGTAGGACCTATGGATTTTAATTTTTCCGCTTTCGATAAAAGAGCGGGAGATTTAATAATTGCCGCCGATGCGGGTTATATTAATTTGAAAAAAAATAATATTAAACCGGATTATTTAATCGGAGATTTTGATTCTCTTTCTGAAGTTCCGGTTTTTAAAAACATAATTTCTTACCCTACCGAAAAAGATGACACGGATCTTTTGCTTTCGGTAAAAAAAGCCCTGGACTTAGGTTTCAAGAAAATTAAAATTTACGGTGCCTTGGGCGGGAGAATCGACCACAGCATAGCAAACCTTCAAATATTAAGATATATCAAAGAAAACAACGCTCAGGGATATATTGTCGGTATGAATGAAGTTATTACAGTTATAGAAAACGAAAAAATAATCTTTGATAAAAGCTGCACGGGGACAATCTCAATCTTTGCGCTATCTAAACAAGCTGTCGGAGTTGATATCGAAAATTTAAAATATGAAATTCGTAATAAAACTTTAGAATATTCATTTCCTATCGGCGTTAGCAACGAATTTACAGGTAAAGAATCCAAGATCGCCGTAAAAGACGGAAGTTTAATTATAGTATTTCCCACAGATGCCGATTTTATAATCAAGAATTGAAAATATTTGCATAAACGCTTTATTTATGGTAAATTTGTATAAATTAAATAATAGATATCGAAAGATATTTGACGGGGAGCTTTTCGCTGAGAGTAGGTTTGACCTTGACCCTTTTACCTGATATGGATAATGCCAACGCAGGGAATTTGCGACCTGTTATTATTACAGGTCTATTTTTTAAGGAGAAAAAAATGAAAAATTATAAGACACAGATTGAAGCCGCGAAAAAGGGAATCATTACTCCCGAAATAAAGACGGTTGCAAAAGACGAAAATGTTTCTGAACAATATGTTTTAGAACATGTTGCCGACGGAAGCATTGTAATACCCGCTAATATAAATCATAAAAGTATTCATCCAAAAGGAATCGGAACCGGTCTTAAAACAAAAATAAATGTTAATTTGGGTATATCAAAAGATATTGCCGATATGGATCTTGAACTTAAAAAAGTTAAAAAGTCAATTGATATGGATGTTGACGCCATTATGGACCTAAGTAATTTCGGAAAAACGGAAGAGTTCAGAAAAAAACTGATAGATATGTCCCCTGCCATGATCGGAACCGTTCCGATGTATGACGCAGTAGGATATTTGGACAAAGGTTTACAGAAAATAAAGGCTAAAGAATTTTTAGATGTAGTAAGAAAACACGCAGAAGACGGCGTTGATTTTGTAACGATACATGCCGGAATAAACAAGAACACCGCTGAAACATTTATGAGAAACAAGAGAATGATGAATATTGTTTCTCGAGGAGGTTCCCTGTTATTCGGCTGGATGTATATGAATAAGGCCGAAAATCCTTTTTATGAGTATTTTGATGATTTACTTGAAATCTGCTACGAATATGATGTGACAATTTCACTCGGAGATGCGATGCGTCCAGGCGGAGGAGTTGACGCAACAGACGCTTCTCAAATTGCCGAACTTATTGTTTTGGGAGAACTGACAAAGAGAGCAAGAGAGAAAAACGTTCAAGTTATGATTGAAGGCCCGGGTCATGTTCCGATAAATCAAATAGAAGCAAATGTTTTACTTGAAAAAAGACTATGTCACAATGCTCCGTTTTATGTTTTGGGACCACTTGTTACAGATATCGCTCCGGGATATGACCACATCACAAGTGCCATCGGAGGCGCGATTGCCGCAGCAGCCGGAGCCGATTTTCTATGCTATGTAACACCTGCCGAACACCTTTGCCTTCCCGATGAAGATGATGTTAAGGAAGGTATCGTTGCTTCTAAAATTGCTGCTCATGCCGGAGATATTGCAAAAGGTGTTAAAGGTGCCGCAGAGTGGGATTATCAAATGAATGTGGCCAGACATACACTTGATTGGGATAAAATGTTCTCCCTTGCCCTTGACAGAGAAAAACCGGAAAGATACAGAAAAAATTCTCCTCCCGAAAAAGAAGACACCTGCACAATGTGCGGTGAGATGTGTTCTGTCAGAAATATGAATAAGATTCTTCGCGGAGAAGATATTAAAATCGGCGAAAATGAAGAATAGACTATACCTTATTACTTCTGATCAAGATGACGAAAAACTTATAAACATTGTAAACACTGCCTTAAAGGGCGGTGTTTCTATGTTACAATTCAGAAACAAAGAAAAATCTGATTCTGAATATGAAAAGACAGCGGTTAAATTGCAAAAGATTTGCAAGAAATACAAAGTTCCGTTCATCATAAATGATCGATTAAATATTGCTCTGAAAATCAAGGCGGACGGAATTCATCTGGGTCAAGACGACTTTGAATATGAAAAAGCAAAAAAAATAATACCCAAAGATTTTATCTTGGGTGTAACCGCACATAATTTAAAAGAAGCAATGAAAGCGGAGGAAAACGGAGCGACTTATCTCGGTATAGGCGACGTTTTCGGAACAGCTTCAAAATCAAATACTCACAGAATAAATTTAGATGAACTGAAAAATATAAAAAGCCAGATTCATATTCCTATATATGCAATCGGCGGTATAAGCGAAGAAAACTTGAGTCTTTTGAGTGCAAATCACTGTGACGGCGTTGCGGTAATAGGCGCCATATTTAATTCAAAAGACCCATTAAAATCAACAATAAATATAGTCAGAAAATTGGAGAAGTTTAATGAATAATAAAGTCGGAATTATTTTTGATATGGACGGAACCCTACTTGAGTCAATGCATATTTGGATAAATCTATATACCGATTTATTAAAAAAATTCGGTATATCTTCAAACGAAAATATTTATGATATCGCGTCAAAAATGTCCTTGCCTGAAATCGCCGAATATATGGTAAGAAAACATTCAATAAGAAAAACTCCTAAAGAAGTGCTTTCAATAATTCACGATTATATAGAAAATTTTTATTTTAAAGAAGTAAACACAAAGGAAAAAGCAAAAGAAGTCTTAGAATATTTTAATGATAAAAATGTTCCGATGTCGGTTGCGACACTGACAAATAAAAAATATACTCTCGGTGCATTAGATCACAACGAAATCACTCAGTTTTTCAATCCTATTTTAACATGCAGAGAAGTCGGTCATTACAAGACCGAGCCGAATATCTATTTAGAGTGCGCAAAAATTATGGGCACGCAAGTTCAAAACACCTATGTTGTTGAAGATACTCTCTATGCGCTCAAAACGGCAAACAAAGCAGGCTTTATTACAGTTGGAATCTACGATGTTAACGCCGAACCAGACATAGAAGAGATAAAAAAAGAAGCTAAATTTTATATTAAAAATCTAAGCGAGTTAAAAGAAGTGATAAAATGAAAACGGTCCTCACGATTGCGGGAAGCGACAGTATAGGCGGTGCAGGAATCGAAGCCGATATCAAGACTATTTCATTATCGGGTCTACATCCTATGACGACAATTACCGCCGTCACAATGCAAAACACCCTGGGTGTAAAAGATATTTTTCCTGTTTCTCCGGATTTTGTTTATAACTGCATACAAAATATTTTTGACGATATTACACCAAATGCAGTTAAAATCGGAATGCTTTACAGCGATGAAACGGCTTTAGCTGTTTTCAAAGCATTAAAAGAGAGAAAGGCAAAAAACATTGTTTTGGATCCGATTTTAATTTCCGGAACCGGACAGAGTCTCAGCAACGATAACATAATAAAAGTTTTTGAGAATAATTTTTTTGGACTTTGTACCTTGGTTACACCTAATGCACAGGAAGCTTCCAAAATTTTAAATATGAGAATAGAAACCGTCGATGACGCAAAAAAAACCGCAAAAATTTTGGAAAATAAGTTCAAAACTTCATTTTTAATAAAAGGCGGTCATCTGAATGACAATGAAGCTTATGATGTGCTTATATCAAACGGCAAAATTTCCGTTTTTTCAAATCCAAGAATTCCAAACTGTGATCCTCACGGGACAGGTTGTGTTTTATCTTCTAAAATTGCGACGAATTTAGCACTGGGGAAAGACATTCAAGACAGTGTATATGATGCTAAAAACTATCTTTATGAAAAAATGAAAAATGCAAAACAAATAGGCAAAGGAAAAAAATTGCTATAAAAAAAGCCCTGTCATTGACAGAGCTTTTTTATATTTAAACTTATTTAAGTTCAACCTTTGCGCCTGCTTCTTCAAGTTTTGCTTTAGCAGCTTCAGCGTCTTCCTTAGAAGCGCCTTCCTTGATTGTGCTTGGAGCCTTATCAACAAGACCTTTAGCGTCAGCAAGTCCAAGACCTGTGATTTCTCTGACAGCCTTAATAACGTTAATTTTAGCAGCTCCGACTTCTGAAAGAACGATATCAAATTCGCTCTTTTCTTCAGCAGCGTCTGCACCTGCAGCTCCTGCAGCCGGTGCAGCAACAGCAGCGGCAGCTGATACTCCAAATTCTTCTTCTACGGCGTGAACGAGATCTGAAAGTTCAACAACCGTTAATTTTTTAAGTTCATCAATAATTGTGCTTACTTTATCTTTAGCAGCCATTTTATTTTCCTCCAATTAATAAATTTTAATTTTATTCCGCTGTTTCGACTGCGGGTGCCGTTTCATTTGTTCCTTTATCTGCCAATGCTTGAATTACTCTTGCAAAAGCGGCAATAGGTGCGTTAAATGCATTGCATACAGTTGCAAGCAATACGTCCTTGCTCGGTAAGGTAGAATATCTTTTAAGAATTTCATCGGTCAGTGCCTTACCATCAGCATATCCTGCCTTTAATTTAAAGTTGTCATGGTCTTTGGAAAAATTATGTAGAAATCTTGCCGGTGCGGTTGTGTCTTCTTCTGACATCGCTATCGCAGAGTTTCCTTCAAAAACGTTGTCTTCAAATCCTTCAATTTTAGCTTGTTCTATAGCTCTTTTTAAAATGGAGTTTTTAACAACTCTATAAGAAACATTGTTTTGACGAAGCTCACGACGAAGAACTGTGTCATCGGCAACATTGATTCCACTGTAATCAACAATTACTCCTGCTACTGATTTTCCGAGTTCATCAGCAAGTTTAGCAACCTGACTTTTCTTTTGTTCTAAGATTTTCTCACTTGCCATAATGATTCACCTCCCAAATAATATATAAAAAACTCTTTCCGAAAAGGAAAGAGTTACATAATAAATGTTTCTCATTCCTCGGTAGGATTTAAGATACCTACTGTCTTCGGTCTGAACTAAGTGATGATAACATCAGTTTATTTATTTGTCAAATACTTTTAAAACTTGTTTACGTTTACCTTGATTCCGGGGCCCATTGTAGAAGCAATGTTACATGATTTAATGTAATTTCCCTTAAGAGTCTTAGGTTTTGCTTTTATAACGGCATCCATCAATGCATCAAAGTTTTCAAGCAATTTTTTTCCACCGAAACTGATTTTGCCAATCGGGCAATGCATAATATTAGTTTTATCAAGTCTATATTCGATTTTACCTGCTTTTGCATCGGTTACAGCTTTAGCTGTATCGGGTGTTACGGTTCCGGCTTTTGGAGAAGGCATAAGACCTCTCGGTCCCAAAACTTTACCGAGTCTGCCGACAAGTCCCATCATATCCGGAGTTGCAATTGCAACGTCAAAATCTAATTTTTCATTTTTCTGAATTGAATCAACAAGTTCTTCGGCACCTACAATATCTGCTCCTGCAGCTTTTGCGTCTTCAGCGGCCTTACCTTTTGCAAATACGGCAACCTTAATGTCTTTTCCTGTTCCGTTGGGAAGAACAACTGCTCCCCTAACCTGTTGATCTGCGTGTCTTGAGTCAACACCGAGTCTGAGATGAAGTTCAACTGTTTCATCAAATTTTGCAGGTGCGGTCTTTACTACAAGCTCCATAGCTTCTTCCGGCTCATAGAGCTTTGTTCTATCCACAAGCTTTACGCTGTCTTGATATTTTTTACCATGTTTCATTTATAATTCCTCCATTTGTGGTAAATCGGATTTTTCCTCCCACTTGGTCACTAATCCTCTACTTCTATACCCATCGATCTTGCAGTTCCGGCAATCATTTTTGCGGCGCTGTCAACATTTGCGGCATTTAAATCGGGCATTTTTTGTTCCGCAATTTTTCTTACATCAGCCATGCTAATCTTTGCAACCTTTTCCTTATTAGGAACACCGGATGCCTTCTCGATTTTACATGCTTTTTTGATAAGAACTGCGGCAGGTGGCGTTTTTGTGATGAAAGTAAATGAATGATCCGCGTAAACGGTAATAACTACAGGAACTGTAAGTCCCATATCTGCTTTAGTTCTGTCATTAAATTCTTTTGTGAACGCCATTATATTAACACCGTGCTGACCGAGAGCCGGTCCAACAGGTGGTGCAGGAGTTGCTTGTCCTGCAGGTATTTGAAGCTTAATATAGCCTATTACTTTTTGAGCCATTTTTTCCTCCTTGAATTGCGGTAAAATGAAATTTCTTTCTCCCGCTTATTACACAACTTATACGGCACTCTCTATTTGAGAAAGTTCAAGCTGCGCCTCTGTTTCTCTTCCAAACATTGAAATTTTAACATTAACCTGTTTGTTCTCTTTGTCTATTGAAACAACTTTTCCGGAAAAATCTTTTAAAGGTCCGTCGATTATGTTTACCATATCTCCAACCTTATAAGTTACAACAACAGATTTCTTTTCAATGCCGATTCTTTCTACTTCTTGTGCAGAAAGTGCGACAGGTTTGCTTTCCGGACCTACAAAACCCGTAACCCCTCTGGTATTTCTGATGATATACCAAACATCATCATCAATTTTAAAATTATTATTTTCTCCACAAACTGCAAGTTTAACCAGAACATATCCCGGAAAAAGTTTCTTTTCAGTTTGTTTTTCTTTCTGATCTTTAATTTCAGTTACAAGTTCTGTCGGAACCTTAACATCTAAGATTCGGTTTACCATTCTTCCGTTATCAATGAGTTTCTCAAGATGAGTTTTAACTTTATTTTCATAACCGGAATAGGTGTGTACAACATACCATTTCTCTTGTTTTTCCATTATTACCTCCCGTTACGATGACATCAGAGATTTATAAAAGTCATCAAGTACATAACAGGATCAATAAAGGCTTTTTTATCAGAAAGGTTGTAAAATGCGCCAAGTCCTTTTGATAACGCAAAATCCAAAAGCCATACAAAGGCCCCGATAATCACAATGAGTAACATAACGATACCCGTATTTTTAAGAGTGTCCATAGGACTGCTCCAAACAATTTTTTTGATTTCGGCTTTTACACCTTTGAAAAAGTCTACAATTTTGCTTTTAGATTTTTGAGCTGACTCTTTTCCTGACGACTTTTTTTTGTCGTCGGACTTTTTACTGGTTTCAGCTTGAAGTCTTTTTTTCTTTGCTTCTTTATACGGATTAGGATTTTTGGCTTTTTTTTCGTTTTTTGCCATTATTATCCTCCCTACTTGGTTTCTCTATGAAGTGTATGTTTCTTACAAAATCTACAATATTTGTTCATTTCTATTCTGTCAGGCGTGTTTTTCTTGTTTTTCATCGTGTCATAATTACGCTGTTTACACTCCGTACAGGCAAGAGTGACTTTTGTTCTCATACTGAGCACCTCCATTAAAATTTGACCGTAGTCATTAAAGTCTCCCTCTATTTTCGGGCAACAAAAAAGAACCCCCCCGATAAGAGGTGAGAAAAATATAACACAATTTACCATACCCGTCAAGTGTTATATTAATTTCCGTCCGCTTTGTGATTATCTTAGGATTCTTTGAAAAATTCGACTTTCGCATAACGAAAGTCGAATTAAATTATTCTTCAGTTTCTTCTTGAGATTTGTCTTCTCCGACAACTTCAACATCTGATGCAGAAGTTTCTGCGGCTTCCTCAGCAGCTTCTTCTGCAGCTTCAGCAGCTGCGGCAGCTTTAACAAGATCATAAGTTGTGAATATTAAGAGATCTTCTTCTTCGAGAACTTTGATTCCCTTTGGAGGTGTAAGGTCCTTAACATGGTAACTTGTTTCTCCGTCAATATTTGAAACATCTATGTCTATTGAGTTTGGAATATCTGTCGGCAAACCTTCAACTTCAAGTTGTTCAACCTGCAAAATAAGTCCGAGTTTTTTCTTCGGAAGCATCTCGTCTCCGACAATTTTAACTTCAACTTCTGTCTTGATTTCTTGATCAAGAGAAACATGTTGGAAATTAGCATGTAAAAGTTCTCCTGTTATAGGATCATGTTGCATTTCCATTACCATTGTTGTGTATTTTGCTTTTCCTGTATTAAGTGTAAAAATAGCTGATCTACCTTCACTTGCAAGAACTTTCAAAAATGAAGCTTTATCTATTGCAACTACAGTAGAATCCTTTCCGCTGTTCGAAATAACTGCGGGGATCATTCCCTCTTTACGAAGTTTGTTGTTTTTGCCCTTACTCATTGATTCACGGACATTTGCTTTTAATTCTGTGAATTTTTGCATTTTACTACCTCTAACTAAAAATTAAATTGCCACAAAGCCTTATATTCTGTGGTTTATATTCAAATTTGTTTTTTGACGGACTATATAATAACATTAAAATAATATTTTTACAAGTGTTATTTTTTTCTTTCTCTTATTATAAATTTTATGGGTGTTGCTTCAAAGTCAAAAGCCTCTCTTATCCTATTTTCAATGTATCTTTGATAACTGTAATGAAATAGGTCTTTTTTATTTACAAAAATTATAAATGTCGGCGGTTTTACTGATGCTTGAGTTATATAAAAAAGTTTCAGCATTTTACCTTTATCTGTCGGCGGTTCCGTTCTCAAGACAGCTTCTTGCAACATATCATTTAATTGTCCTGTCGGAATTTTTTTACAGTTGTTTTCTGCAGATTTTTTTATTTTAATAAAAAGATTATCGAGTCTCTGATTCTTTAGTGCAGAAATGAAAACTATCGGAGCATAAGACATAAATGAAAATTTATCTTTAAGCTTGTCTTCCATTTTTTTCATCGTATCTGTAGTTTTTGCCACTAAATCCCACTTATTTACGGCGATTACGACACCTTTACCGCTTTCAAGAGCAAGAGCCGCTACTTTTGAATCTTGAACTGTATATCCTTCGGTTGCGTCAATCATAATCACGCAGACATCGGATCTCTCAACCGCAAGTCTCGCCCTGATATTAGAATACTTTTCTATTTCCTCACTGACTTTGCTCTTACGCCGTAATCCTGCAGTATCCGTAAAAATGAACTCTCCGTGACTGTTCTTTATAAAACTGTCAACTGCATCCCTTGTTGTGCCGGCAACACTTGATACAATATGACGTTTTTCTCCCAAAATTGCATTTACAAGAGATGACTTTCCTACATTTGGTTTTCCTATTACGGCAACTTTAATTTGTTCGGTGTCCTCCTCTTTTTGAATCTCTTTAGGACAGAGTTCAAAAAGTTTATCTAAAAGATCTCCCGTACCCAAGCCATGAATTGAAGAAATTGAAAAGACATCGGGAAAAGAAAGATTATAGAATTCATAATATTCAGGAGGAAGATCTCCGGGACTGTCACATTTGTTTACTGCTACAATTACATTTTTCCCGCTTTTTTTTAGCAAACTTGATATTTGCATATCTGAAGAAGTGATACCCTGCGAGATATCAGTCATAAAAATTATGACATCGGCACTGTCAATCGCAATTTCAGCCTGAGTTTGTATCAGATTAGACATTTCGCCCTTAAACCCGGGTTCTATGCCTCCGGTATCAATTAAAATGAATTGCTTGTCAAGCCATTCGCCTTTTGCATATATTCTGTCTCTTGTTACACCGGGTGTGTCATGAGTGATTGAAACTCTTTTTCCTATCAATCTGTTAAAAAGCGTGCTTTTACCAACATTGGGTCTGCCGACAATTGCAAATACAGGTAACATACATTATCCTCCTCACATAACAAAATACGGAAAAGCAACGCTTTTCCGTTTCTCATTAGAATTATAAACTGAAATCAGTCTTTATCGATAACTTTTTTTCCGTTATAATTTCCACAAGCCGGACAAACTTTGTGAGGCATTTTATATTCCCCGCAACTTGGACATTTCACAAGTGTGGGTGCAGCAAGCTTCCACGCACTGGCTCTTCTCTGCTTACCTTTTGTGGATGAAACTCTTCTCTTTGGTACTGCCACTTAAACCCCTCCTTTTTTGCTTAAATCGCGAGTGCTATTATATATTTTATATTCATGATTGTCAATATTTTTTATAAAATACTTTTTATAATAAAAATAATAGGACAGGGAAATGCCTGTCCTAAATTATTTACATTTTCTGCGCTGTATAGAAAATTTCTTCCGGAAGATCTTCTTCGGCAGAAGAAATCGTAAATACAAAGTTTGTGTTACAAACATTTGCAAGTTTACCGATTTTTTCAATAAACTCAAGAAGTTCAGTTCTGTCTTCTCCGCCTATTTTAATGGTCTGGTCAACA
>QWCB01003115.1_pt1 | contig 12961 bp, 9 predicted proteins | sample 1972511 | NCBI WGS metagenome assembly QWCB01 (sample SAMN09866719, study PRJNA288562) | Human gut metagenome isolate term5_stool, whole genome shotgun sequencing... | isolation source: gut | host: Homo sapiens | place: USA: California
CAAGCTCAGTAAATAGCGAAGCTATAAGAGATGGCAGGTGTAAAATTATTGAAGCAGACGTGGCAAAGTTACCTTTTGAAGATGAATCCATAAATATAGTTACAGCCTTTGAAACCATTTATTTTTGGAAGAATATAGAAGTACCTTTTAGGGAAATCCACCGAGTTTTAGTGAAGGATGGTCAGTTTTTAATATGCAATGAAGGAGCATATAGAGACCATAAAAATATAAAAAAATGGGCGGATATGTTAGATTTTGAAGTTTATTCTCCTGAATATCTCACAGAAACATTGACTAAGATTGGTTTTAAATGCGAATACCATCTGGACGATAAATATCATCTAGCATTTTTAGCTAGAAAATTATAAAAAATTTACGAAAACATCTACAAAAGTAGGTGTTTTCTTTTATAGAGACGCTCTCGGTAGAGTAGAGCGAAAAACAAAGCTGTGAGATTATTTTTCTCACAGCTTTCATTTTTACTCAATCTTTATTTTTTTATCTTCTTCCAAATTATTCTGCCTACCATTATCACAAATATAAGAATAATCAGTCAATCAGCACTAATCCCTCTATTAGCATTACCTTGTGACTCGTCTTTTTTCACCTCTGTCACTTCTTTCGGCTCTTCATTCACATTTTTCATTGCATTTTCATTATACACTTCATCTGCGAAAAATATTTTGTACTCGCCATAGCCTTCCTTATCCATGTCTTCAAGCGGCACAAAGCGCAGAGCGGCGCCATCGATGCAGTATCTTAGTCCGCCCATCTCCTTTGGTCCGTCACTAAAAACATGACCTAGGTGATTCTTGCCGTGCTTGCTCTTAATCTCGACGCGCCTCATTCCATGCGATTCGTCTCTGTTGTAGCTAACGCTATCACTATTTATAGTCTTCGCAAAGCTAGGCCAGCCGCAGCCTGCATCGAATTTATCCTCCGAAGTAAAAAGCACTTCGCCAGTTAATTTATCCACGTAAATCCCTGGGCGCCACTCGTCATTTAATTCAGACGTATGCGGATGCTCAGTGCCTTCTTCCCTCATAACCTTGTAGCTAAGCTCATCCAAGAGCTTTTTTGCTTCCTCATCAGAAACTTCCTTGTATTCTTTTTCGAAAATGGGCTCATCAGCCTCAGCTAGATTGATATGGCAGTAGCCGCCTGGATTTTTCTCCAAATAATCTTGATGGTAGCCCTCTGCCAGTACAAAGTTTTTCAGCTCCTCGACATCAACAGCGAGTTCGCCGTGAATTTTTTCTTCATATTTATATACCTTGTCAATAATTTTTTTATCGGCTGGATCACTATAATAAATTCCAGTTCTATACTGTCTACCCCTGTCGCCGCCTTGTTTATTGACGCTTTTTGGGTCAATGACCTTAAAGTAGCGAAGAAGTATTTCTTCTAGGCTCACAAGGCTTTTATCATAAGTTATTTCAACGGTTTCAGCGTGATCGGTCTCTTTAACACTCTCGTAATTAGTGCTATCACCCTTGCCATTAGCGTATCCTACTTTTGTGCCCATAACACCGCGTATTCTATTGAAATAGCCTTGCATGCCCCAAAAACAGCCGCCAGCTAAGTGTATGGTCTTGTTGTTATTATTCATAAAATCACCTCTATTTATATTTAAGTAGATTTATCATGCTTATGGTCTAGCTGTGTCCAATGATTTCGAAGTGGCAAGGCCATAAACATAAATCTTACTTATAATATAGATACCCAATTGCTCTTGAAAACATTGCCCCATCGTGATATAATTATCTTAGGTGATGAAATGAGAATTAGAAGAAACTCTAGTGTTTATATAAATTTTGAGGGCAGAGGCGAAGGCCAAAGGGACAAAAGAAAGATTTATGCAATCGTCTTGAGTTTGGCATGTTTAGCGCTTTTAGCGATTTTTTATTTTTTATTCAAATACACGACAACTCATGTATATATAAAGGAAGCGAGCGAGGACGCGAAAGTTTACGAGGGAATTTACAAGGATACCGTTCTTGACCGCGTAAAGTTTGACAAGGCCGACGAAAAATTTAAAATGAAGATAGATGATGCAAGTTTCATAAGGGCGCAAGCTGAGTATTTTATGCCAATTGAGCCGAAAGAGAAGCTTGACAAGAACTTTGCCAAGTCATACAAAAAAGTTTTTGAGGACGAATATCTTTTTAATGGCGATGCAAAATTGATACCAATGAAGCTCTTGAAAGCATTGTCGCGTAACGAGATTAGACTGATCAAGGCAGAAATTTTGGCTCGCCACGGCTATGAGTTTAAGACGAAGGAATTTGCCGATTACTTTAAGCAAAAATCATGGTATAAGGTTGATGAGCATTATAATAGCGCGTTTTTATCGACGACTGAAGCGCAGAATATTAAGTTTATAATAGAATATGAGCGCCAATTAGACAAAAAATAAAATTTCTTAATAAATTTGCTCGGTGTATATATACTGATAAAATATTTGGGCAAAAATTTACCCTCTTTACTGATTATCCAGTAAGGAGGGTATTTTAATTTTTTTCTCTCAATTAAATTATTTAATCTTTTCTATCTCTCTACCAAAGTCTCTCGCTATATACACGCTCGTTTCGCCATTTGTCTCGCTCACTATAAATGGGAACTCGGCTATATTTGTCGACGCGCCCCATGCTCCGTTCTTATTTACTGCAATTACTGAGAAATCGCGCGGCACTTCGCCCTTCGCCCTAAGTTTTGCGTCTAAATCCATGACTGCCTTTGTCGCGGCGTCTTGAGGACTTAAGCCCGCTGCCATTAAACTCACTATTGCAAATGATAGTGTTCCTTTAATTATGTCTTCGCCGACGCCTGTTGCAGCTGCGGCGCCCACTTCGCTGTCTGCATATAGACCTGGACCCACAAGTGGCGAGTCGCCTATGCGGCCCATTTTTTTCATGAAAAGTCCCGATGTAGATGTTGCCGCGATGCATCTTCCGTCCTCTGCGATGAGACCGCAGACTGTATCGTGGCCCTTATACACCTTTGGTTTTTTTGCCCTCTCTTCGAGCCAGCGCTTTTTTGCTTCGTCTGTAAGCATCTCTTCTTCTTTAAAACCCATTTCTTTAGCGTGTTTCAAAGCGCCTTCGCCGACTAAAAAATTATTGTACTCATTATCAATGAGCGTATAAGCGACTGAGACAGCGCTCCTTATATTTCTAAGGCCAGCAACCGCACCAAAATGCAGATTGTCCCCATTCATTATGGCTGCATCACACTCAACAACGCCATCTTCATTCGGAAGTCCGCTGTAGCCGACAGAGTGAAAATCTTCATTCAGCTCAACATCTTTTATTAAAGTTATCAAGGCTTCTTCAAGTGGAGCTCCATTTAAAAGCGCCTCACGTGCGAGCTTTGTTCCCATCAAAGCCATTTTCCAAGTTGCTATAATTGTCATATATCCTCCTAAAAATCAGAAAAATTAGTTTTGCGAAGCACTTTTTTGTCCCTCATCTCAAGTATTCCCTTGCTAATAACTGTGTCAATATTGTCATTATCATCAAGCGCCATAATGTCAAGTGAAAGTCCTTCCTTAATCTCGCCTGTGATTTTATCTATTTCAAGCGCCTTCGCTGCGTTTGTCGAGGCAAGTTTAATCATGTCCCTTAATTCATATCCATAATTTTTGCAAAGCGCCTTTATAGTATCAAAAAGCTCTGTAATCTTTGCAGCGCCTATACCTAAGAGCTCCTTGTCCTTGGACCAGATAGGCACAGAGCCGTTTGAGTCTGATGAAAGCGTTATTTTATCAAATGGCGCGTTTTTTATCGCGTAATCGATTGCGTCAAGACCATCGTCACCTGCAGTGAAATCCGCGTATCCACCCATATTCATAAATTTAACAGCGTCGTCAACGATGTTTTTGCAATGAGTCGGCCTGAAGGTTTTGATCGGAATTTCGTGTTTTTCAATGACTGCGAAGACTTTTGAAAGACCCTCCTTACCCAGTCCGCCCGTATGCATGTGTAGTTCACCCACTTTGCCGGCGAAGAGGCCGCCTAGGTAGCACTCGCTTGCGAGCCTTACTAGTTCTTCTTCACTCACGTAACTTGCTCTGTGGTCTGAAATTGCTAGCTTGCAGCCGATGATCTCACTTATGTAAGTGATGTCCTTTTTAACTGAGCCTGTTATGGTTTTTGGTGGATATTCGTAGGCGCCAGTCAGTGCAAAGGCTCTGACGTTGTACTCGTTTAGCGCCTTGACCTTCGATACGAGATTTTCGACCGAACGAGTCGTGCTGTCAGTCCCAAGTAAGCCAACGAGCGTCGTCACCCCAGCCATAATTATGTCCTCATACTTTATCTCGGGAACGCGCGACGTAGGACCCATCTCTCCGCCGCCACCAGTCACGTGTACGTGGCCATCGATAAGGCTTGGAAAAACTCGTTTTCCCTTTAAATCTATCTCTTCAATCCCATAATAATTTTCTATATTTTCCTTTATCATGGTAATTTTACCGTCCAAAGACAAGATGTCAACGCTATTACCATTATAATTTGCATTTTTAACAAGCAGCATAAATCCACCTCCACTAACTAAATAATAGCACAAAAGCATGACTATGACAATAGTTTTGGGTATAATAAAATAGGTGATTTTATGAAAAAAACAAATGCGATGCGCCTTATTGAAGCATCTGGCGTAAAATATGAAGAATTTGAATACGATGCGAGCCTTGGAATCAGTGGGACTGATGTCGCTCGCACGCTTAATGAAGATGTGAAAATGGTTTTTAAGACCCTCGTTACTGAGACGAATAAAGGGGAACACTTTGTTTTCATAGTGCCCGTGGCGATGGAGCTTGACCTAAAAAAGGCGGCAAAGGCAGCTGGCGCGAAGAAAGTGGATATGCTGAAGCAAAAGGATCTCTTGCCACTAACAGGCTACGTGCATGGCGGCTGCTCACCCATTGGCATGAAGACGAAACTTAAGACATTTATAGACGCATCAGCGATGGATAAGGAATACATCTACGTGAGCGGAGGCAAAATTGGTCTGCAGATAAAAATAAGTCCGGCAGATTTAATTAAGCTAACGGATGGGACTGCCATTGACATAGTTAAGACGGCTGTGTTACAATAAGGATAATTGAGGTGATTTAATGAACGAAAAATTTTCTCTAGTGGAGAGTGGATTTATAGACGAAATAAGTTCAGCTTATAAAATTTTTACGCATAATAAGACTAAGGCTAGGGTCATAAAATTTGAAAATGACGACGACAACAAGGCCTTTATGATAGGATTTAGAACGATTCCAGAGAATTCAAAGGGCATAATGCACATAATTGAGCACTCAGTTTTATCTGGATCAAAAAAATACACAACGAAGGAGCCCTTTATGGACCTTGCAAAATCATCACTTGCAACGTTTTTGAACGCGATGACTTTCCAAAACATGACAGTTTATCCAATTTCATCAAGAAATGCGAAGGACTTCTACAATTTAATGGACGTTTATCTAGATGCTGTTTTTAATCCAAGACTATTAACGGACAAGAGAGTCTTCCTTCAAGAAGGCACTAGACGCGAAATTTTTGGTAAAGATGACGAAATTCAATACCAAGGCGTTGTTTATAACGAGATGAAGGGCGCTATGTCCTCTTCAGAAGAGTTCATCTATCAAGCGATGCAAGAAGAGATGTATCCCGGTAATTATCCCGCTTTTAACTCAGGCGGCGACCCTTACGAGATCATCAAACTTACTTACGATGAGCTTATTGACTACTACAAAAGGCACTACCACCCATCGAATTCCTTCACAGTTTTGTATGGCGATGGCGACGTAGACGCGGAACTTGAACATTTGGACGAGTTTTTGTCGGCTTACGATTACAAAGAAATTCCGAATAAAATTGGCATGTCTTTAGCTAAGGATAGTAAAAAATTTATCGAGCGCGCTTATCCAAACGATGTCTCAGATAAGCACAATTATGCATATAGCTTCATCACAGGCGATATTGACAACACTTGTGACAGCATCATGACTGAGTTTTTGAGTAAGTACCTAAGCTATTTCTCAAATTCGCCGCTTAAGAAAAAGATCCAAGAGATGGGCATCGCGAGTGATTTATTAAGTTACTCCAACTATGGCTATGGTAATGGTAATTTCACTGACATAAATATGATTTTAAAAGATGCAGATGGCGGCAAGGCAAACATTTACAAAGATGCTGTAGAAGAAGAGCTTGAGAATATCAAGGCTGGCCGCATCAATGGCGATATCTATGACTCGGCGCTTAATTTAATGGACTTTACCCTTAAAGAGTTTGCAAATACTGCAACAAAGGGCATTGCACTTGCACTAAAAGCTGTGGCTATGTGGCTATTTGATAAGTCGCCACGGGCTGCATTTGCGTATAATGCTACACTTGAGGAGCTTAAGAAGGATAAGAGTGCCTTTATAAATTTTGTGAAAGATGTTCACAAGGATGCTAAGCTAATTGATTTTTATCCAATAAAAGACTTTTACAAGGACAGAGACGAGGCTGAGAGAAAGGCACTTGACGAGTTCAAGGCAAGTCTTTCGGATGAGGAGCTAGAGGCGCTAATCAAGGAAAATGAAGATCTTAAGGCGATGCAAGAAGCTATGGACAGCAAAGAAGCCATAGCTAGCATACCAACGATTAAATTAAGTGATTTGCCGCGCGATATTGAGAAATTGCCGCTTGAAAAGATTTCTGACTCAGCTTATTATTCTAAGGAAGATAGCAAAATTTGTTATCTAAACTTATTCTTTGACATTTCTCATATTGCCGAGGAGGATTACGTGAAAGCTGCTAATTTAGTTGATCTCCTTGCTGACATCAAGACTACTAAGTCATCGAGAGAAAAGCTTGAGACAGACATATTCAAAACTACTGGCGCGATAAATTTCGCTGCGAGCGTTGTGAAAAATTATAAGAACGGCAAATTGACACCGTTTGTGCAATGCAGCGCGAAATTTACTAAAGATAAGGCAATGGACGCGATGAAACTAATTGATGAGATCATCAAGTGCTCCGATCCGAGCGATGAAAAAGTCCTTAAGATGAACGTTTTGGAGAGCGTTTCAGACTTTGATAATAATATTTTAAACATAGCTTCAAACGTTGCGATGGATGTAGCGAAAGCGCAAAGCCTTGAAAAAGAGAGACTTACGCTAAAGCTTCATGGCATAGAAAAATTTATTCACCTTAAAGAATTGAAGGCAAAATTTGATGAGCTTAAGGAAGAAGAGATAAAAGACTATGAAAGACTAATGAAGACTATGTTTAGAAGAAATGGTTTTCTATCGCACTATTCATTTGAAAGCAAAATTCCAGAGCTAGACAAGGCTATAGCAGAGCTAGAAGCTTCACTTGAGAGCGTGGATGCTCCAGCCATTAACATAGAAAAAAATATTGAAAAGAAAAATATTAAGTTAATCGTTTCATCCAAAGTTTATTTCAACGCCATGGCAACTGATGTAGATAGTGATAATGACGGCGATGTGGAAGTTTTAAGACAAATAATGTCAAATGACTATTTGCATACAGAGCTTCGTGCTAAGGGCGGCGCTTACGGCGATGGTTTAAGTGCAGGCATTGACTACCTTGCAGAGTTTACCTTTAGAGATCCACACGTTTCGAGAAGCTTTGACGTTATGAGAAAATCGGCTGAGTTCTTGGAGGGCTGCGAGCTTGACCAAGACGAGCTTGAAAGAAGAAAGATCGCTTCGACACTTAAGTATAATAAAGCGTACGGCAAGGGACAAAAGGGCAAACTTGCCTTTGTGAGAATGCTTCAAGGTCTTACAGAAGAAGACGATTTGAAGACATATATAGAAATTTTGGATACGGATTTGGATTTATTAAAGAAAAAATATGTAGAAAAATTGAAAAAATTGAAAGATGCATCTCTTGCGGTAATAGGACCAGATGGGGATGATGGTATTAAATACGACGAAATAATCGACATTAGATAATTTCTTAATAAAATGCGCCCTTGGGCTCGTTCCTTCCTTAGCAATGCTCACTTATTTTGCATTAAGTTGAGCCCTTTTGCTAGTTTCGAATTATTTTGTCGCTGCGACGTATGTTTATACGTCTCACTCCAAAAAATTCTGTACAACGCAAAATCATCTCAACTTCTCTGCAAACTAAGAGTTTAAGTGACTTGTATAATTATATCAAGATTTCACTTCACCCACTCATCTCGAGTGCGAAGCACCAAGGTTCTCGGCCATTTATGGGTGAGGTTCTTCTTTTCTTTAAGAAATTTACTCGGGGTATATAAATGGAAAAAAATTGAATGATTAATAAAGAAAAATAAATTAAATAAAAGAGGCGATTTTATGAAAAAGTATGAATACGATTTCGTTACTGTAAAAACCACAGGTCTTTGGTATGACGACTATCAAGAAATAATTAAAAAACACGGGGAAGAAGGCTGGCGCTATGTTGATTCAATCGATAAGAGTAGGGATTTTGTGGATGCAAATCCGAGATTGGAATTAGTATTCGAAAGAGAGTTGGAAACAGAAGAGGAGCAATAGCTTCTCTTTTTTGTTTGAAAAATCCATTTTCATGGTATATATAAGTATAAAACAAATCATAATGGGAGGTAATATTATGAAGATGAAAAGAATTTTATCCTTTGTACTAGCCTTTGTTTTAGTAGCAAGTACTATTAACGTAGGCTTTGCGCAAGGAGAAGTAAAAACTAATAAAGACAAGATTGACTATCTTGTTGAGAAAGGCTACGTTCTAGGCGATGCCAAAGGACTTAGACTTAATGATTCGATCACAAGAGAAGAGTTTGCAGTTATGCTAACAAAGGTACTTAATAAAGAAAATGCCGCTAAGGCTGCTATGAACGTACCTAGCGCATTTAAGGACATGGCGGCTGATCGCTGGTCAAACGGCTTTGTTAATATCGCAAGCGAGTTAAAAATTATCGCTGGCTATAGCGATGGTACATTTAGACCAAGAAAGAATGTTTCTTATCAAGAAGCAATCAAGATGCTAGCAGTTGCAGCTGGTGGAACTGACATAAAACCAGCAACTCAAGGCGAGTGGGCAGCACCATTTATAAGCTATGCAGCAAATAAAGGCATTTTAAATGGCCTAAGTGATCTAAAATATAAAGATCAAGCTACAAGAGAGAATGTTTTTGTAATGATTTACAACTATCTTAATGGCGTGAAAGAAGCTGAATTATCAAAGCTTACAGCCATCGTTACAAAGACAAATGCTAATTCAAATCTATCAGAAAAGCAAGCTGAAATCGTTGTTTTAAAATCAAGCCTAGATGGCTTTAAAGAAGGTAATTCCTACATCGTAGACCTTAAGGATGGCATGGATCCTATGGACATAGTGGGTAGGGTTTATGACCTTGACATCGATGAAAAGAACATGATTAAGTCATTTAGAGACAGCGCCATCGCTCAAACTGAGATTGAGCCTATCAATATCAAAGGCTTAAGACTTTATGTTGGCGATGCTACAAAGGATTCAACAGTTCTTGAAGACAAGGCAGCGCTTACTGAACAAAAATTCCGTGGCGCAGCAGTTAACGGCAAGTATTTCGATTTATTCACAGATTTTGCTAAAGAAATCAACTACAAGGCAGACTTTGCCTATGTTACAAGCGTTAACGCAAAAGTTGTCTACATCAAAGCATATACATTTAACGATATAATGCCAGTATTTTCTTATGACAATGGCGCAGTTAAGGCTATAGACGACGAGTCAGCTGCCATAGTTAAGAGAAATCTTAAAAAAGCTTACCTTTATGACAATGGCAAACTTATGCCAATGGACCCAGCTAAGCTAGAAAAATACGATGTATTACACTTCTACTCAAGCGATGAAGCCATCGTAGTAAAAAATAAAGTAGAAGGACAAGGCGCTAGATACAAATTAAGTAAGGGCGGCGCATACATCAATTTAGCTGACAAAGACTATAAGCTAAGCGATGAAAAATCAAGAAGAGCAGTTGCTACTGTAGATGACAAAGTATTCTCACAAGTTAATGCAGCAAACTATAATGACGAAGTAAAACTATTAGTAAACGAAAAAGTTAATTTAGCACTAGATATATTTAGAAACGTTCAAGTTATCTACGGAAAACTTTCCTTTGATGAAGACGTTTTCATGATCGATAGAGTGACTACAAACGCAGTTGCACTAATTGATAGAAATGGCAAAGAAATTAGGGTTCAAGACTCACTTGACCTAAGAATATATAGAGATGGCAAGGAAATCAGACTTTCTGAGCTAAATAATCAAGACATCGTTTACGCAATTTACAATAAAGACGCAGTTCAAAAGATATTTGTATTAAACGGACTAAAAGACTACGACAAGAGTTTCATGCCACTTGACAAGGACGGCAAGACATATAAAGTCTTCGCGCCAACAAAGAGCGTTAAGAGAAGCACTATTTACGTGGCAGGAAAAGAAGTAAACCTTCTTGACAACACAGTTCTATATAATTTAGTTCAAGTAGGAAAGAATTATAAAGTTGAGACTATTAGCCTAGATGAAGTGAAAAACGCAGGTTTTGACAAGACTGTAACAGCTTATGTATTCACAGTTAAGGACCTTAAGGACAAAAACGTTACTAAGTACGATAGCTTCCATGGAGCAGATAACGCGCCAGTTGCCATCGTTTTCAAAAACGTAGAAAAGAAGAAAGTAGTTGACAAAGAAGATATAATCGAGCTTAGAAGCGTTTACGATGCCAAGATTGATAAATCTTTCGAAGGTTACGACAAAAATCAAACACTTAAAGTTTATGAGACTAATGGCGAAAAATTTGAGAATTGCAAGGCAGGCGACATCGTTAAGCTAAGCCTTGACAAGGACGGAAAAGTTCTTAGACTAGATAAACTAATCACAGATTTGAGCGAAGAATACACAGTTCAAAACGTTTTGTACGACGCAGGTGGCAGCGAAAAACTTGTGCTTAAAGATAGTAAGGGTAAGGAGTTAAGTGTATTTGCTAATGATAAGAGAGTGGTTTTTGGCAGGAATTATGCTAAGGATAGTGTGATTAAGATTGCGCTAAATGAGAATGGTGAGGCAGCTGTTATAAGCGTTATCAAGTAATTTCGCGTTAAAATTTTGCCTTGAACTCGTTCCATCTATAATATCTCAATAGTGAGAAAAGTGATTTTCATGAGCGCAGCATTCGGAGAAAACTGTTTTAATTTCTTGGCGAAGTGAGCCGCCCGCGGGCCCATCTAGCTGAGCGAAGCGAACGGATATGGGACCGCAGGTGAACTAGCTTAGAAATTATCAGTTTTCGTAGACCAGCCAGCGAAGGAAAACACTTTTTGATGTGCAATGCTCACGTACCATTAGTACGGTTAAGTCCATGCACCAAGAGAACGAGTGAAAACGAAGTTCGATTGGCTATGCATGCCTTATTCCAGAGATTACAAAGGTGTGGAACGTAGTGAACACAGCTTTGATTAATCTTACGGATCGCTTGCTTCGTCAGTCCACATCGTCTCATGCAGCATAGCGCAAAGGTTCTCGGCCATTTATGGACGAGGTTCTTCATCGCTCTGCGAAATAAGATGAAATAAGATATAGAGAGGCGGATCGCTTTGTAAAAATTTAGATAAGTATAAAAGGATTGACAAGTATAGCTTGTTGATCCTTTTTTTGATGGCAATAAAAACAAATTAAATTTGTATTATACTTTTAATATTAGCAAAGACTTTTATATGATATAATAAAAATCAAACAGGAATAGGGGGGGATTTAAATTGTCAAGAATTAAAAAGGAGCAGATTTCTGCTAAAGGATTTTCAATTCAAGTTTATACGGAAGATTTTAAAAATGATTATATAAGTTTAACGGATATAGCAAAATATAAAAATACAGATGATCCAAGATTTGTTATTCAAAACTGGATGAGAAATAGGAATACTCTCGAATTTATAGGCTTATGGGAAGCACTTAATAATCCAAATTTTAACCGTGTGCAATTCGACACGTTTAGAAATGAAGCAGGTTTAAATAGATTTACGATGACACCAAGTAAATGGATAGAATCTACTGGAGCTATTGGAATAGTCTCAAAATCTGGTAGATATGGTGGAACTTATGCTCATTATGATATCGCGATGGAATTTGCTTCATGGATATCAGCAGAATTTAAATTATATTTAATCCAAGATTATAAAAGACTTAAGTCTGATGAAAATTCAAGACTATCATTATCTTGGAACCTTCATAGAGAAATATCAAAAATTAATTATAAAATTCATACAGATGCAATAAAAGAGTATTTACTGAGTGATTTAACAAATGAGCAATTATCGTTTAAATATGCAAGTGAAGCTGATATGCTTAATGTAGCATTATTTAATAAAAGAGCAAAACAGTGGAGAGAGGAAAATTTGGATTTAAAAGGCAATATGAGGGACTATGCAAGTTTAAACGAATTATTAGTACTTGCGAATATGGAAAGTTACAATGCAATATTAATTGCTAAAGGAGTTGAACAAAAAGAAAGAATGATTGAGCTTAGGAAACTAGCTAGAACACAGATGCTTTCGATTGAAAAGCTAGACAGTAATATTAAAAACTTGAAGTGAAGTTTTAAACATAGGAGGGATTTTATGATTATAGCTATTGGAGGCGGGGAAGTAGGCTTAAATGAAACTTACGAGATAGATAAATTTATTGTAGAGGCAGCCAAAAAAGAAAAACCAAATTTTTTATTCATTCCGACAGCAAGTAAAGATGCTCCGGCTTATGTAAAAATTATTGATAAGTTATATGGTGAGCTAGGATGCAAAACTGACACCTTGTATTTATCTAATGTAGAAGTAGACAAGGAAGAGGTCAATCAAAAGATAGAAAATGCAGATATCATCTATGTTGGTGGCGGCAACACCCAATACATGATGAAAGTTTGGGAAGAATACGGTGTAGACAAGGCATTAATTAGAGCTTATAAAAGTGGCAAAGTA
>QWCB01003117.1_pt1 | contig 12958 bp, 10 predicted proteins | sample 1972511 | NCBI WGS metagenome assembly QWCB01 (sample SAMN09866719, study PRJNA288562) | Human gut metagenome isolate term5_stool, whole genome shotgun sequencing... | isolation source: gut | host: Homo sapiens | place: USA: California
CTGACGCGTCTTATCAGGCCTACAAGACCCGAGCACAGAGCCGTAGGACGGATAAGGCGTTTTACGCCGCATCCGGCATTCAGTGCCTGATGCGACGCTAACGCGTCTTATCAGACCTACAAGATCCGAGCACAGAACCGTAGGCCGGATAAGGCGTTCACGCCGCATCCGGCATTCAGTGCCTGATGCGACGCTGGCGCGTCTTATCAGGCCTACAAGATCCAAGCCCAGCCCCCCAGGACGGATAAGGCGTTTTACGCCGCATCCGGCAACCGTTGCCGGAACCGAAAACAACCATTCACCCCGCCCGTAAAAGCATTTTCATTTTTTCGCTGCGACAAAACTGACGCTTCACTTCCACCACCAGCGGATGGCGCGACAGCACAATCATCACCACAAACGCCAGCACGCCCGTGGCTATTTGCACCGCCAGCAGCATCCCCAGCGCCAGTTGCCCTTTCAGCACAATGCCCAGCGCATAACTGACCACCAGCGTCGGCAGCGAGAGATAAAACGGCAGCCACAAACTCAGGATGTACTGGCGATAACTGGAACCGAGCACCGGTTTAATCATCACGAAATAGCTCAGAATGGTGTTGATAATCTGCACCAGCAGGAAGCCAAGCGTGACGCCGATTGCGCCCTCCATCTGCCCACCAATGATGATTGCCGGAATAAACAGAAAGGTTTTGAATACGTTGAATTTAAAGCTGATATCGACCCGCGCTTTCGCCATCAGCAGCGAACCAATCGGGTTACCCACGGAGCGCAGTAGCCCCACAATACACAGCAATTGCAGCACCGGAATAATGCTGCTCCACTTTTCGCCAAATACCAGCGGTACAAAGTTATTCGACACCACCATTAGCCCCAGCAGCGCCGGAAAGTTGATAATCCCCACCACCGACAGCAGCTTGTAGAAGTTGACGCGCAGCTTTTCTGTATCGTCCTGAATTTTGGCGAACGCCGGAAACAACACGCGGGTGATGATCGGGTTCAGCTTCATCGGTGGCACAACGGCCACGTTGTACGCCAGGTTGTATCCCCCAGCCACGCCAGCGCCGAGAATACGCGCCAGCACCAGCGTTGAAAGGTTGGTGTTGAGATAGTTGATGATGCTGTCCGCCGTCAGCCAGGCACCAAAGCGTAAGTTCGGTGCCACCGACACCAGCGAGAAATGCAGACCGGGGCGATAAATTTTGCGGCCAAAGTAGCCAAACAGCAGCGTTCTCACCGCACTATTGACCAGATAACCGAGAATCGCGGTCATCGCCAGCGGCCAGAAATGGGCGCTAACCACCGTAAAAATGAAGCCCGCCAGCACCGCGCTGGTTTCGATCATGCCGATTTTGTTGAACTCCAGCTCCTTTTGCATCAACGCGCGGAACTGTTGCCCGTGGGGGATAACCACAAACGCCAGCGACAATGTTTTAATCAACGGTGCCAGGTCCGGGTTATTCAACACGTCACCGATGACATCACTCAACAAAAACACCGCCACGCACACCACGATCCCCAGCCCGACGTTCAGCCAGTACAGCGTGGTGAGTTCAAGGTGGCTGATTTCTTTTCGCTGAATAATCGAGTTAGCGATACCGAAGTCAGAAAGTGTATCTGCCAACGCGATAATCACCAGCGACACAGTCAGCAGGCCGAACTGGTGGTTATCTATAATCCGCGCCAGCACGGTCATTTGCACCAGACCGAGGCCGATGATGATCACCGTGGCAATCGCCGACCACTTCGCGCCGCTGATGGTTTTTTCACGTAAGCTCATATCAATATGCCGCTTTGTTAACGAAGCCCTTGAATACCGTCAGGAAAACGATTTTGATATCGAACCAGACGCTCCATTCGCGGATGTACTCAAGGTCGAACTCGACGCGTTTTTCCATTTTCTCCAGCGTGTCGGTTTCGCCGCGCCAGCCGTTAATCTGCGCCCAGCCAGTAATGCCCGGTTTCACTTTATGGCGCAGCATGTAGCCTTCAATGAGCTGGCGATACTGTTCGTTATGCGCCACCGCATGCGGACGCGGACCGACAATCGACATCCCGCCAGTCAGCACATTGATAAACTGCGGCAGTTCGTCCAGCGAGGTGCGGCGCAGAAAGTTCCCCACTTTGGTGACGCGCGGATCGTTCTGTGTCGCCTGAGTCACCACTTTGTCGTTCTCCATCACTTTCATAGAACGGAACTTCCACACTTTGATTGGCTTGCCATCCATGCCGTAGCGAGTCTGGCGGAAAATAACCGGCCCCGGTGAGCTCAGTTTCACCGCCAGCGCAATGCAGCACAGCACCGGGGAGATCAGCAGCAGAATAAGCGTCGCCAGCACAATGTCTTCTGCACGTTTTATCAGGCGGTTAACCCCGGAAAGCGGCGTGTCGTACAGCGGCACCACCGGAACGCCGTTCATCTCTTCGATACGGGAATGGAGAATGTTGAAGGTAAAGACATCGGGGATCAGCAGCACCGAACAGGTGGTGTCCGCCAGTTGATGGACCAGTTTTTTCACTCGCGCGCCGTCGCACATCTGCATCGCGATATAGACGTTATGAATCTTGCCCGCTTTCGCATCCTCGACCAGCTGTTGCAGATTACCCGCCCAGTCGTTAGAAACGCCGCCCGGTTTCGGGTCGTGGTAAACGCCCACCACTTCAAACCCTAACCACGGCTGATTACGGAAGCTCTCCATCAGCATTTGTCCGGCGGCTAAATCCCCCGCCACCGCGACCATACGCTTGTTATAGCCATGATTACGCAGCCAGCCCGCCCCAATACGAATACATGAACGGCAAACCACCAGTCCGATGCTGGTCAGCCCATACCACGCCAGCCAGATTTTCAATTGCGTGTCGAAATCATTGTTGAACGCCACCAGTCCGGCGCTGAAAATTACGCTTAACGTCCAGTTTTGTAGCAACAGAGCAAATTCTGTCGCTGCCCGAACACCGCGCCATGAGCGATAAAAATCGGTGATGCCGCCCAGCATCTGGAACACCACCAGCGTAATCAGTGCCACCAACAGGTGCATGTAGAGGAATGACAGTCCGCTCGCTTCGCAAACCAGCCATAGTCCGGCAAACATGATGGTGATATCTGAAAAGCGTTGCACCATAGAGATTAACGATGCATTGGTTTTCGCTCGCTCGCGCTTTTTTAGATTTGTCATCGTTGTTCCTGTTTTTAGCCCCTTACCCGCAGTAGGGTAAGGGAAGATCCGACATTACTCGTTCAGCAACGTCAGCAGAGTTCGCGTTCGCGCTTCCATCAGCGGCACATCACCGCGTGATTCCACATTCAACCGCACCACCGGTTCGGTGTTGGAGGAGCGCAGATTAAAGCGCCAGTCGGCAAAGGTCATGCTGATGCCATCGGTGCGATCCACCGCCAGCGCCTCACGGCTAAAATGCTGTTCCACGCGGTTAATCGCCTCAACGGGTTGCGCCAGTTTGCTGTTGATCTCACCGCTTGCCGGGAATGCCGCCATCCGGTCGCGCACCAGTTCGCCCAGCGTTTTTCCTTTCAGGCACACCAGTTCGGCGACCAGCAGCCACGGGATCATGCCGCTGTCGCAGTAAGCGAAATCACGGAAGTAATGGTGGGCGCTCATTTCGCCACCGTAGATAGCGTCTTCCTTGCGCATACGTTCTTTAATAAAGGCGTGTCCGGTTTTCGACATCACCGGTGTGCCGCCTGCGGCCGTCACTACATCAACGGTATTCCAGGAGAGACGCGGATCGTGGATGATCTTCGCGCCGGGATTTTTTTCGAGGAACGCTTCTGCCAGCAGGCCGACAATGTAATAGCCCTCGATAAACTGCCCTTTTTCGTCAAACAGGAAACAGCGGTCAAAATCGCCATCAAAGGCAATGCCCATATCCGCGCCGTGTTTGATGACCGCATTGCGGGTGTCGTCGCGACATTCCGGCAGCAACGGGTTAGGAATACCGTTGGGGAAATTGCCGTCCGGCGTGTTATGCACTTTGATTAATTCCACCGGTGCGCCGAGGGCTTTAAAGCGGGCTTCGATGGCGTCCACCACCGGACCCGCCGCGCCGTTCCCTGAGTTAATCACCAGCTTGAGCGGCGTGAGGTTTTTGACGTTGATATAACCGAACAGGTGATCAACGTAAGCGTCACGCAGATTGATTTGCTGATAGCGACCGCGTTTGGTTTCATCGACGGGAGGAAAGTCGTTGCCTTCTGCCAGACGCTGGACGTCGCGCAGTCCGGTATCGCCGCTGATCGGGCGAGCCCCTTCGCGCACCAGTTTCATGCCGTTGTAATCCATCGGGTTATGGCTGGCGGTAACTTCAATGCCGCCATCCACACCGAGATGGAACGTGGCGAAATAGATTTCTTCGGTGCCGGACATTCCAATATCCAGCACGTCGACGCCCGCATCCTGTAAACCTTTCGCCAGCGCCAGTTTTAAGGTTTCGCTGGTGAGGCGGACATCACCGCCTAACACAATGGTTTTCGGTTTGAGAAATTCGCCATAGGCGCGACCAATGCGCCAGGCGATATCTTCATTCAGTTCTTCGCCTAATTTCCCGCGAATATCATAGGCTTTAAAGCAGGTTAATTTTTTCATATCGTTACCCTTTTTCAGGCAATAGTTGGCCCTGACCGAAACGGCCAATTTTGTTTTTGTCGTTATTTACATCGCGGTTTCGCATTCATTGCCTGATGCGACGCTGCCGCGTCTTATCAGGCCTACAAACCCGAACCGTAGGTCGGATAAGGCGTTCACACCGCATCCGACAAACAGCGCCTGATGCGACGTTTACACCCGTCCGTAGCGATCCGCGAAGCGCACCACATCATCCTCTTCGAGGTAAGAGCCGGAGCGCACTTCAATTAAATCGAGCGGAATTTTCCCCGGGTTTTCCAGGCAATGCGTCGCCCCCAGCGGAATATAAATGGACTCGTTTTCACCAAGCAGTTTGATATCACCGTCGATAGTGACTTTTGCCGTTCCCGCGACAACCACCCAGTGTTCCGCGCGATGATGATGCATCTGTACCGACAAGCCTTCGCCCGGTTTCACGGTGATGCGTTTCACCTGGTAGCGGTCGCCCGCGTCGATAGAGTCATATTTGCCCCACGGACGATACACTTCGCGATGCACCCGATGCTCATGGCGACCATCAGCTTTGATCTGCTCGACCACTTTTTTCACATCCTGCACCGCATTACGGTCGGCAATCAGCACTGCATCTTTGGTCTGCACTACCACCAAATCTTTCACCCCGACGGTGGTGACCAGGCCAGATTCGGCGTACACATAGCTGTTTTCAGTTTTGTGATTAATCACATCGCCATGGCAAACGTTGCCCTCGGCGGTGTGGGCGCTGATCTCCCATAATGAAGACCAGGAACCGACATCGCTCCAGCCCGCATCCATCGGCACCACAACGGCATCTGCCGTGCGTTCCATGACCGCGTAATCTACCGACTCTTCCGGACAGGCGAGAAACGCCTCTTCATCCACACGAATAAAATCGAGATCCGGATCGACGGCGCTCATCGCTTTTTCGCAGGCATCGAGAATATCCGGGCGATATTTTTTCAGTTCTTCGAGATAGCGTCCGGCACGGAACAGGAACATGCCGCTGTTCCAGTAATATTCGCCGCTTGCCACATAGGCCTGAGCGGTTTCCAGATTCGGTTTTTCGACAAACTGCGCCACTTCAAAGGCCACCGTATCCTGCTCACCCGCAGACACTTCACCGCGACGAATATAGCCATATCCGGTTTCAGGTAGATCCGGCACAATGCCGAAGGTCACCAGCTTGCCCGCTTCAGCATACGGCATGGCGTTACGCACGGCGGCGCGGAACGCATCTTCGTCGGCAATCACATGATCCGCCGCCAGCACCAGCATTAATGGGTCGTTCTCCGGGCTATGACGTTTTGCCGCCAGCGCCGCCAGCGCAATGGCAGGTGCGGTGTTACGCCCTGCCGGTTCGAGAATAATGTTCTCGGTGAGTTTGTTCAGTTGACGCAGCTGTTCCGCGACAATAAAGCGGTGCTGCTCATTGCAAATCACCACCGGGCTTTCGCACTCCACGCCGTTCAGGCGGCAGATGGTGGTTTGCAGCATGGTGAGATCGCCTTTCAGGCATAAAAACTGCTTGGGGTAAAGTACGCGGGAAAGCGGCCATAAGCGGCTACCGGAGCCACCTGCCATCACAACTGGATAGAGTTTCGACTGCGCCATAATTATCCCCGAATATCATTTATAAATTGACGTAACACGTTCTCTTTATCGAGCGTGCGTTCGGCATATTCACGTGCCACCGTGTTGTGTTTGGGCAGCAGGAACGCCTGACGAATCCCCGCCACCAGCGCCTCGACCGATTCCGGTTCCACGCAAACCGCAATGCCCGGAAAGGTTTCGCAAAGCTGCCCCAGTTCTGTGTGGGCTTCTGCGGTAATCACCGCGTTACCGCCTACCGCCAGAATATTGGTCAGTTTCGACGGCAATACGGCATCTGCCGCGCCGCGTTTTTGCACCACCAGATGGCAATCCCCCATCTTCAGCAATGCGGGTAAAGCGTCATACGATTGCAGCGGAAAAAATTGCATGTTGCGCAGTCCACGCTGCTGCGCCATTTTTTCCAGCCGCGCTTTGCCGCCGCCCTGCCCGACAATGGCAAAAATAAGCGGTTCATCGCGCAGGCGATCGGCAGCTTCAATAACGTTTTCCAGCCCCTGCTTTTCACCAATATTGCCGGAGTAAAGAATGATTTTTTTGTTATCCGGCAGGCCAAGCTGGTTACGAAGGGCATCAACATCGGCGTCTGCGACATGCTGAAAACGGGCAATTTCTGACCAGTTGGGGAAGAAGATGACGTTTTCCGCCGCCACGCCTTTTTCGATAGCTTTATTCATCATTGAGCGCGAAATCGTGGAGACGTTATCGACGTTATGCAGTCCGCTACGTTCGAACGCCGTTGCCAGCTGTGCCACTTTGCCTTTTCCGGCAAGGCCCAGCCCCAGCATGGCGTCCACTTCGTAATCCTGAATATGGAGCACCGTGCGCGCACCAGACAGTTTCGCCAGCAGCCGCATTCCCGGCGTGCAAAACAGCGTTGGCACCACGCCGATAATGCGATCCGGCTTCCAGCGACGTTGCGCCATCAGCGGAAAGAAACTGCTGGCGGCAAAACTGCCGAGATGCAACAGGCGTTTCAGGGTGCTCGGCTGTTTTGGCACGTACAGCGGGCAGCGCCACACCGTGGCGGCCCCCTCTTCCCGTTTGTACCGCCAGGCGGAATAGTTCTCGCCCACCTGCCACTGCGGGTAGTAAGGCGGCGCGGTAATGACCCGCACCTCATGACCTTGTGCTGCCAGCCATTCCACCATCTCGCCGGTGTACTTGCCGATGCCGGTTAACTCCGGCGAGTAGTTAATGCCGTAGACCAGTATTTTCATAATCCGGGTACTCCGGCACGCTTCTCAGAGAGAAAATAGGCGCGGCTGTTAGCGTGAACATTGTCACTGGCGAGCAACGCGTCCGGCGTCAGCCAGCGGTAATCGTCATGCTGCTCATCCGGCAGTAACAGCTCATCTTCCGCGACTCTGATGCGAAAACCGAGCACCACATAGTGAGTGGTAAAATCCGAGCCGGAGAAGTTATCGTCATAAAAGTGCTGCCAGACACCGTAAAACTGGCCTGCTGTTATCGGCAGACGTAGCCCCAGTTCCGCCATCGTCAGCCGCTCAAATGCGGCCTCCAGCATTTCGTCTTTCTGCACGCGCCCTCCCGGCACAAACCAGTAACCCTGCGCCGGGCGGTTGGTTCTTTTGCCAAGCAGAAACTCGCCGCGACTGTTCTCAACAATAAAGTCGAGAGAGACAAGCGGTGTGGAGCGCACTACCGTGGCAAAGTCTTCCTGACGTAAAAACATCATTACCCCCGAAAGCGGTCTTGATTCTCAAGGAACCACTGGTAAGTGCTGGCAAGCCCCGCTTCCAGTGAGATTTCGTGATACCAGCCAAGCTGATGCAGCCGCGTCACATCCAGCAGTTTGCGCGGCGTGCCATCCGGTTTGCTGGCATCAAAAACCACCCGACCTTTGTAACCCACCACTTTGGCGATGGTTTGCGCCAGCTCGCGGATAGTGCAGTCAACGCCCGTGCCGACGTTAATGTGCGACAGCATCGGCCGGGTATTCTCCTGCCAGACTTCGTGCGCCAGCTCCATCACATGAATGCTCGCCGCTGCCATATCATCAACGTGCAGAAATTCGCGCATCGGCGTACCGCTGCCCCACACCACCACGTCCGGCGCATTCTGTGCCGTCGCCTCATGGAAGCGACGCAGCAATGCTGGGATCACATGCGAATTACTCGGGTGGAAGTTGTCGTGGGGCCCGTACAGGTTGGTTGGCATGACTGAGCGGTAATCCCGTCCGTACTGGCGGTTGTATGATTCACACAGTTTGATCCCGGCGATTTTGGCAATGGCATAAGGCTCGTTGGTCGGCTCCAGCGTGCCCTGCAACAACTCGCTTTCTGCCATCGGCTGTTTTGCCAGTTTCGGGTAGATGCAGGACGATCCGAGAAACAGCAGTTTGTTCACGTCGTTCTGATGCGCGGCGTGAATGATGTTGCTCTCAATCATCATGTTCTGGTAGATGAAATCTGCCGGATAGGTGTTGTTGGCAACAATGCCGCCCACTTTCGCCGCCGCCAGATAGACCTGGTCAATACGTTCGCTGGCAAAGAAATCATGCACCGCGCGGCTGTCCAGCAGGTTCAGCTCGTCACGGGTGCGTAATACCAGTTCCACATCACCGCGCTGTTCGAGCTGTCGCCTGATGGCGGAACCGACCATCCCGCGATGGCCAGCGATAAAAATGCGTTGTTTACTCATGCTTATGACTCCAGCGCGATCGCCACGTCGTAGCCGTGAGATTTCAGCAGAGAGTGTTTTTTCGCCGCTTCGAGGTCATTAGCCACCATTTCAGACACCATCTCTCTGAGGGTGATTTCCGGTTTCCAGCCCAGTTTTTCGTGCGCTTTGGTCGGGTCACCGAGCAGCGTTTCAACTTCAGCCGGACGGAAGTAGCGCGGGTCAACGGCGATAATCACATCACCCGGTTTAACGCCCGGCGCGTCATGCCCGGTGACGGAAACCACAATGCCCTTCTCTTCAACACCCGTGCCTTCAAAGCGCAGTTTGATGCCCAGTTGTGCCGCCGCCATTTCCACGAACTGACGCACGGAGTACTGAACACCGGTGGCAATAACGAAATCTTCCGGTTGTTCCTGTTGCAGCATCATCCACTGCATTTTTACGTAGTCTTTGGCGTGGCCCCAGTCACGCAGGGAATCCATATTGCCGAGATACAGGCACGACTCCAGCCCCTGGGCGATGTTGGCGATTGCGCGGGTGATTTTGCGGGTAACGAAAGTCTCGCCACGGCGCGGGGATTCATGGTTAAAGAGAATGCCGTTACAGGCGTACATGCCGTAGGATTCGCGGTAGTTAACGGTGATCCAGTAGGCGTACAGTTTGGCAACCGCATACGGAGATCGCGGGTAGAACGGCGTGGTCTCTTTCTGCGGAATTTCCTGCACCAGACCGTACAGTTCAGAAGTGGAAGCCTGATAGAAACGGGTTTTCTTTTCCAGACCGAGGAAGCGGATCGCCTCCAGCAGGCGCAGCGTACCCATCGCATCGACGTCTGCGGTATATTCCGGTGACTCAAAAGAAACCGCAACGTGGCTCATTGCGCCCAGGTTGTACACTTCATCCGGCTGCACTTCACGCAAAATGCGCGTCAGGTTGGAGGTATCACTCAGGTCGCCATAATGCAGATGGAATTTCGGGTTGCAGGTGTGCGGATCCTGATAAATGTGATCCACGCGCTCGGTGTTGAATGACGATGCACGACGCTTAATACCATGCACCTCGTAACCTTTTTCCAGCAGAAACTCTGCCAGGTAAGAACCGTCTTGTCCGGTTACACCGGTGATGAGAGCGACTTTTGACATGTCTTATTCCTCTGTATTTTTTGAATTTATTCAGTTTCAACGCGTTTGCGTATCACCACTGCGGGGTGCCCCCGACAAACCACATTTGCCGGAAGCGATTTAAAAACACTGCTTCGCGCACCCACGACGGTGCCGTCGCCGATCGTGACGCCAGGGGCAACAAAGACATCGGTTGCCAGCCAGCATTTCTCGCCAATCACAATAGGCGTGGCGTTAATGGTGAAATGTTGACTTGCATGGTCGTGGCTACCAGTGCATAAATAACTTTTTTGCGATATCACCGAATGTGCGCCAATGGTTATTTCACCGAGGGTATATAAATTGACCTCATCGCCGACCCACGCGTAATCACCTAACGTTAATTTCCACGGATAGGTAATTTTTACTGACGGACGAATGACTACGTTTTTTCCTATTTTTGCGCCGAATAAACGTAATAAAAATGCCCGCCAGCGATACAATACTTGTGGCGACCAGGCAAATATTGTTGCCTGTACTGCCCACCACAATTGCACTTTAATAGCGTTGCCCCCCCGGAACCCTTTCGGCACCGAGAATCCACTTAAATCCTGCATCGTTTTCCCTTATATTCAGCTTTTGTTATATAAGGCTTTCGTCTTTGAGGTCGTACGTTGGCGTAAATGCCAGGATAATTCAGCCCAAAAGCCAGGCACGTGCAATATCTGCCGTTGGACTTTTTTGGCGTCAGCACACAATTCCATATTATTGGTGGTTGATACCCCACCCATAGAAAATTCAGACACCAGGCCATTGAGTTTTTTAAATGCATAACCTGCTTTATACATTTTGGCTGCCAGCGCGTAATCGGAAGAAACTTTATATTCCAGGTCATAACGCCATTTTTTCAAACCGGATACCGGGAAAAATATCGCCTGATGACTGGCGGGCAGGCTGTGATAAATATACCAACCCGGTTTGGCGCTACGTTTAATTTTATGCCCGTCGCCAAAATCCAGCAGCGCATCGCCGGTGATCATCATGTTATCTTTTTGCACTTTTAACTTACGGACAAAATTTGCGGCATCCTGATGAAAAATATCGCCTGAATTGAGAAACAGCGCGAACTTGCCTTGCGCCATTTCAATACCTTTGTTCATGGCGTCGTAGATACCGTTATCTGGCTCGCTGACAAAGCGTAGGTTATAGATACCATTGAGATTTTCCAGATACTCACGGGTGCCGTCATTGGAACCGCCATCAACAACAATCCATTCGAAGCTGATATCGTCCGCCTGCGCCAGATGCGCCAGCGAGGCGTGTGTTTTGACTATTCCTTCGAGGTTACGAAACGCGACAGTGATTATGCTAAGCAACATGTTTTACCTCGTAATACCCGTCATACTTCAAGCTGCATGTGCGTTGGTTTTCCTCGCTCACCCACTTCCTGCAACTCGAATTATTTAGGGTGTATATTTAACGCTTTTCGCAAAATAAACGGGCAGACGATTAAAAACGCATATTCCGGGCTAAATATCGAACCGGTAAAAAACAGCGATACCGGAGTAAAAAGATATAATTGCACGCGAAAATTGCGGTTATCACCAAAAGCGTTGATCATCATTTTTATCACTTTTCCCATGTACCACAGCGATAGAAGCACCGCGAACCAGGAAAAATAAATAATCAGCAAATATAAACCATTGTCTATGGTTTTTCCGACATCCGCACCGTTAAATATTCCGAATGATGCGACATATTCATAAAGTGAGCCAAATCTGACTACACCGTCAATATGGGTCAAAGAATAACCGACCATAACCAGCGGACCGACAATACGATAATACGATGACGATCCTTCTGTACCTAAATCGCCCAGACGGGTGGAAATATAAGGGAACGCGATTACCACACCAACCAGGAATACAGCCAGAGAAATCAATGCTAACGGTAACTTTTTCTTAATCGCCTCTTTATTCAGATATTGAAATGCCCACTCCAGCAAATAAAAAAGGATAAAGGTCATAACCCCTGAAAACGATCCGGATAATATTATCCCTGCGAGAATCATAGCATCGGTTTTAGGCGTTTTGATACCAAACTGTTTGATGCTGAGCCAAATTGAGATTAATGCCAGAGCGAAAAATGCCGGTTCGAAATAAAGTGCTGTCGTGCGCTTGCCGCCGAATTTAATGAAATTCAGCACATAGCTGTTGCTGTAAATCAGATATTTCGAAATCGACTCCATAATACTGCTACCGCCGGTGAGGATAATTTGCGCCATCTCCACCGCCGCCAGCACCACCACCAACCCGACCACCAGATAAAAGAAACGTAATATCTTGCGATGGTTGTGTGGCGAAATCGTTTTAAAGCGAATACTCCACACCATGCCAATAATGATCACAATATAGACAAACAGCATGGTTGAAGTGACGTATTTACTGGCATCCAGCGACTGACCAAACAGGTAGTTAAACGCCGTGAGTCCCGCGCCAATCCCCAAGGCAATCATCAATTTTTTAACGCTGATGCGCTCTAAAAACAGCAGTAACAAGACAGGTAAAAAAGTGACGATGGTGATGGGGAAACTTTCGCCAAGCTGGGCGATTTTGACGTTAACCAGCAGGTAGATCAGCGGCAGCAGCAGGTAGCTACAGATTCTGATAGAAGTTGACATACTCCTCCAGCATCTGTTGTCCACTGTAGGCGGCGCGGCTGCGCTGGCTGAATTCAGCCAGCGTGGTACCAAATATCGCCTGTGCGATTTCCGGTTTGCTTAACTGCACCAGTTGCAGCACATCTTCTTCGCTGACGGTTTTACCACCGGATTTTTGCAGCACTTCCCGCGCCGCATCGCTATGGGTGGCGATCACCGGCACGCCAATCGATAACGCCTCACACAAAATCAGCGGGTAGTTATCGACGCGAGAACTGAACACCAGCGCATCCATCTGATTGAGCACGCTCATTAACTTGCGCTTGTCA
>QWCB01003583.1_pt1 | contig 12940 bp, 8 predicted proteins | sample 1972511 | NCBI WGS metagenome assembly QWCB01 (sample SAMN09866719, study PRJNA288562) | Human gut metagenome isolate term5_stool, whole genome shotgun sequencing... | isolation source: gut | host: Homo sapiens | place: USA: California
CAGGCGCAGGCGGCGCAAGCAGCGGATCATCCGCGCCACGGTCCACCTTTTCGTGTGGCTGGGGATGGCGGTGCTCTACTACGTGGGCTTCTCGGTCTTCTTCGACACGCCGTTCGAATACCAGATGAAGCACTCGACCGACCGCCTGCGCCGCGAATACGAGGCGCTGTCCGCCCGGTACGACTCGCTCTCGACCGTTCTGGGAAACCTTTCGGAACGCGACCGCAACGTTTTCCGCATCCTCTTCGAGTCGGAGCCGTACGATTTCGACTCGGAGCACGAACAACGGCAGAGTTCGACCTACGAAAAGATCGTGGGCCGCTCGACGCGTCAGCTCAAACGCGAACTGCGCGAGAGGGTGAGCGAAATGGAACGACAGCTCGAAACGCTCAACGCCTCGTACCTCGAACTGCAGGCGCGCATCGACACGGCGGGCCGCAGGTGCGACAACATCCCCTCGATCCAGCCCGTGATCAACAAGCAGCTGACGTTGCTCACAGCCTCCTACGGCATGCGCATCCACCCCTTCTACAAGACGCTGCAATCGCATCAGGGCGTGGATTACACCATCCCCGAGGGTTCGCGCGTCTTCGCCACGGCCGACGGCGTGGTGCGCGACGCGGCGCAGCGCAACTCGACGCAGGGCCAGACCGTAGTGATCGACCACGGCAACGGCTACGAAACCTCGTACAGCCACCTCTCGAAGATCAACGTCCGCAAGGGCCAGACCGTGCGGCGGGGCGACATCATCGCCCTCTCGGGCGACACGGGCCTTTCGCTGGCCCCCCACCTCCACTACGAAGTGCGGCTCGACGGCATGCGCGTCGACCCGATCCACTATTTCTTCATGGAGCTGACCCCCACCGAGTACCAACGCCTGATGCGCATCGCCCAGACCGGCATGCAGTCGTTCGACTGACCCGGCCAAGAGCCGGGATTCAGGCGGCAACGAGCCTTTGGAACGAGTCATAGCCGATACACGCCTTCGACCGAATAGCAAACCGAAAAATGGAAAATTCTGAAATCCGCCTTCTTCTGCTCGATTTCGACGGCACGCTGGCCGACACCCGGCGGGCCAACACGCTCTCCTACGTCGCGGCCCTCGGCGAAGCGGGCTACACGCTCACCGAGGAGGAGTACGCCGCCAATTACTTCGGAATGCGGTGCAACGAGTTTCTCACACGCTTCGGAATCGCCGACCCCGCCGAACGCGAGCGGCTGCGGCTTCGCAAGATCGCCCTCTACCCCACGTTTTTCGACACCGTGCGGCTCAACGAACCCCTGTGGACGTTCTGCCGGCAGTTCCGCGCCGGCGGCGGCCGCGTGTGGGTGGTCTCGACGGGCAGCCGGGCCAACATCGACAACGTGATGCGCCACCTGGGAATCGGCGGCCCCACGGCAGAGGGCGGGGTCTCCGAAACGGGCTTCCACTCCGGCGGAACGGACCCCGCAGCGCCGCTGGGCCGTGTCGACGGCATTCTCTCGGGCGCCGATGTGGAGCGTCCGAAACCCGCTCCGGACTGTTTTCTGGAGGCCATGCGCCGCGAAGGCTGCACGCCGCGCGAGACGCTGATCTTCGAGGATTCCGCAATCGGCATCGAGGCGGCACGCCGCAGCGGAGCGTCGTATTTCGTGGTGAAATTGTAGACTTAAATCTTGGAGACAATCCGATCCCGACTCGATGCCGGGGCCGTTAAGCGACGGACCGGCTAAAAGCGCAAGCGGAAGGGACGGGGCGCGTGCGCCCCCGCGAATAGTCGCCCGGAGCCAGCGTTAGCCGGTTCGTCGCAGGCAAAGGCATCCGTCGGGGAGTTTTTGGTACTTTTTGCGGAAAAAAGTACATGAAATCCCGCGGCCGCAGGCCGCAAAAACTACCTCTTGCAAATCACGTTGAAATCGCAGAAGTTGCAGGTGTCGGCGTCCTCGCACTGGCGGAAGGGCACCGAGGGATCGTAGAGCTCCGCCAGCGTTTGGCGCACCAACTCCTCGAACCGTTCGGCATAAAGCGTGTAACGTCCGCCGCGGACGCCCGTTTCCCGGTCGTCGAGCGTCGGCAGGTAGTCGGGACGGTTCATCGCCCGCACGTAGTAGAGCGCGGGTTCGGCGTCGACGCCCCGCGTGCGGTAGAGCATCATGGCGTAGAGCAAGGTCTGGAGGATGTTCGAAAGCCGCTGTTTGCCCTCGCCGCGGAAAAGGCTCTCCATCCCGGCGAACTCCAGGTGCGGCGCCCCGGTCTTGTAGTCCACCACACGCAGCGTTCCGTCGTCCAGCGCGTCGATGCGGTCGGCGATGCCCGCGAACTTCATGCAAAGGGGGCGGCCCGCCGCCGTGAAATCGAATCCGTATGCCACTTCCTGCTCCAGCCCCGTGACCGTGAAGCCGTCGTGCGCCGCATCGTAGGGCATCACCCCGCCCCGCAGATAGCGTGTAACGATGTCTTTGACCAGCAGCAGGTTGCCCGTATAGTCGTCGGTCGTGGCCGCGGGGTCCTGCAAATAATTCTCGTTGATCGCCGCCTCGACCGCCGCGGCGATCTCACCCGTGCGGATCATCGCCCGCAGGGTCTCGCCGGGGTGCGCCTCGCCCACGATCCGGGCATAGAGTTTCTGCACCGCGGCGTGAAGGATCGTGCCGAACATCGGGGCGTCGACCTCCTCGGCGATCTCGTCGTCGGCCTGGAGACGCGCCACGGAGTGAAAATAGAACCGCAGGGGACAGGCCACATAGCGGAAGAAAGCCGTCGGCGAGAGCGTGGCCTTCGATTCTGGGTCGGTGAAGCGTCCGAGACGCTGCATGATCCCCTCGTCCTTGGCCACCTCGATCGGATCGGTCTCGGCGAGGTTGACATCCACACCCACCTCGACCTTCCGGACGGGAAATCCGCTCTCGTAGTCGAGCTGGTAGATGTAGCGGCTCGGTTCGCCCGTCGATTTGTCGTCGGCGTGCGAGCAGTAGAGCATCCACACCCGCCGGGCGCGCTGCACGAGGCGGTAGAAATAGTAGGCGTAAACCCCCTCGTGGTGCTCGGGCGTGGGCAGTCCGTAGGCCGCCCGCAGGTTGTAGGGCACGAACGACGCCTGCGCCATGTGGTTGCCCGGGAAGTTGTCGTCGTTCATCGAGAGCAGGACGACGTTTTCGAAATCGAGGTTGCGGGTTTCGAGGATGCCCATGACCTGCACCCCTTCGAGCGGCTCGCCCTCGTAGGGGATGCGCACGGTCTGCAAATGGCGACGCAGCAGCGAGGTGTAAACCTCCGTCGTCAACTCGATGTCGCACTCGTCCAGCGAATTGCGGAGTTTGGAAATCTCCTCCGAAATCACGGCCAGAAACTCCACGCGCTGACGCCGGTCGTCGCCCTCGTAGGGCGTCCGGGCCACGGCGGCGACGACCCGCAGCAGCCAGTCGGACAGCTCGCGCCACGCGGCGGCGGGCGAAAAGATCATCCGCAGCAGGTCGTTGCGTCCCAGCCATGCGGCGTCGACCGAAATGCGCCGTTCGCGCACGATCTCGTCCTGCATGGCGCGGGTCTCGCGGGCATCGCTGTCCGCGACGTAGGGGTGCGCGAGAATGCCCACGGCGTCGGCATGGTAGAAAGTGCATCCTGCGCCCTTCGTGCGGCGGTGAGCCTGCAACTCCACGAGGCGTTCGACGAAGGTGTAGGCCAGGCTGGCCCGCAGCGGATAGCCCATCGTGACGTTGACCTTCCCGATCTCGGGCGGCAGGGCGTAGAGCAGCGGCAGGAGCAGGTTTTCATCGGTCAGCACCACGGCGGTGCGCTTGTCCAGCGGCCCCCGTGCGGCCAGTTCCCGCAGGATCGCAGCGGCGTGCTTGCACTGCACGGCGTTCGACACGGCGGCCACGGCGGTCAGCTCCTTCGGACGCTCCATGTTGTCGTGCGACACGTCCCCGCGCGGCGGGAACTGCACGACGTTCTCGCGCACGAACATCCCGGCCTCCTGCTCGGGGCGGTCTTTATAATAGGAGTCGTAATCCCAGTAGAAATCGGTCTCGGCAGCCGTCGAGAGGAAGCGGAATAGCTGTTTCTCGCACTCCGACAGGGCGTTGAATCCCGCCACGACATATTGCCGCGCCTCGGGAAAGGCATACCCCTCGCCGCGGATGCGGTCGGCGGCGGCCCGCTGGACCATGCCGTTGTAGGCGATGCCCAGCTCGGAGAGCCGTTCGCGGAAGCGGGCGTAAACCGGCCCCAGGGTCTTCCAGATCGCCAGGAAGCGGCGCTTCTCCTCCGAGAGATCGGTTTCGTCGGCGAGCGTCGACCAGAAACGCAGGATTTGCAGCTGCGCGGGAGTGAGGTACGAAATGTCGGCCTCGATCTCCTTGATCTCCGAGATGTTGCGGAACAGCATCGCGGCGTCGATCCGGTATTTGTCGATGGTGTCGAAATCCGTCAGGAGCATGTCGCCCCAGAAATAGAACTTGTCGAACGGCTCGGCGTGGTATTCCGAATAGATTTTGTAGAGTTCGGTGATCAGCCGCACGCGGTCCCCGGTGCGGAGTCCCGAAATCTCGGTCGTCAGATCGTCGACCGTCACCCACCGGGGCTGCCACATCGGACGCCCGGCGATGCCCGTCAGGGCGTCGACGAAGAACAGCCGCGCACGCCGCGACGGAAAGAGGATCGCCCTTTCGGAAAGCCCTTCGCCGTAACGGGCATAGAGGTCTTCGGCAACTTCGTGGAGAAAGGTTTTCATATAATGCAAAATTCACAATTCACAATAATTTAGTTTGCAGACGTTCAAAACCGACTTCAGCAAAGTCAAAATTGTGAATTATGAATTATGAATTGCGAATCACTCCACCCTTGTGATGTCGCCGCCCATGAACTTCGCGCCGCTGCGCACAATGGGCGGAGCGCCCTTGTAGGTGATCTTGCCCCCGGTCGAGGTCTTGCCCTGGAAACGGTCGGTCACCCACAGCGCAGCAACGCCCGAACTGGTGACGTTGGCCTCGGCGGCCATCACCTCCAGCCCCGCTGCTTCGAGTTTTCCGGTCGAGACGAACAGCGAAAGGTAGCGCACCGCGCCCGTCAGCGTCGCCGTGCTCTTGCCCGTAAGCTCCATTTTCAGGTCCTTGACATCCATCCGGGCCGTCACCTGCGCCATGCCGCCCACGGTCAGGTCGAGGACCGTGGCCACCAGCGTGCTGTCGAACGTCGCCACGGCGTCGGCAATGGCGACGCGCTCCAGCGAATTGTAATAAACCGTCACCGAAGTGCGGTCGGGCCGGCGGGCGTCGGAGCGTTCCGTGATGCGCAGCACCTTGTCCTTCACCTCGGCGCGGAATTTGGTCGTATAGGAACCTTTGGTGTCGTAGACGATCTTGGGGGCTTCGGTGTCGGGAACCTGCACGAATTTGACGTCGAGCGGCGCCGACACTTCGACGGCTGTAAACGACGTGAGCCATTCGCGGCGTTCCCCGGTTTCGGCGGGCTGCTGCGCCCGGCAGAGCGCTGCGGCGGCCAGCATCACGGCCGTCAGAATCATTTTCTTCATAACAAGATCTTGTTTTAGCTCCGCTAAATTACAAAATTATTGCGAAGTTCGGGATTTGTTTTGTATTTTTACCCATTAAAACGAAATTTCGGACAGTGAGAGCGAAGATTCTGAATGCAAGCGCCGGATCGGGAAAAACCTACCAGCTGGCCTACAAATACGTCCGCGACGTGATCGACCAGCCGGGCCTCTACCGCCACATCCTCGCCGTGACCTTCACGAACAAGGCCACCGAGGAGATGAAATCGCGCATCCTGAAGGAGATCCACCGTCTGGCCTCGGGAGGCGCAAGCCCCTATCTGGGAAACCTCTGCCGCGAGCTGTCGCTCGACGAGCGTTCGGTGCGCAAACGCGCCGCCGAGGTGCGTTCGAAAATCCTGCACGACTACTCGCGCTTCACGGTGCTGACGATCGACACCTTCTTCCAGCGCATCCTGCGGGCCTTCATCAAGGAGCTGGGCATCGACCTCAATTACAACGTCGAGATCGAGACGGCGTCGGTGCTGTCGAAGGGCGCCGACACGCTCATCGAGCAGATCACCGTCGACCGCGACCTGCAACGCTGGCTCACGGAGTTCGTGCAGGAGCGCATCGACGAAGGCCGCAAATGGGACATCCGCGACGGCATCCTTTCGCTCGGCGGCGAGTTGTTCAAGGAAAAGAACAAGGACGCGCTGTCGGTGCCGCGGTCGCGCGAGGAACTGGGCCGGATCGTATCGCGCGCCGCGGCGCAGGCCGAGGCGACCAAAAAGCAATTGCAGCAGACCGCCGCCCGGGCCGTTGCGATCATCTCCCGGGCCGGACTTACGGCCGCCGACTTTTCGGGCAAGAGCCGCAGCTTCGCCAATTATTTCTTCACCGTCGCCGCGGGCGAACTGAAACCCTACGGCGCGACGGTGGCCAAGATGGCCGCCGCGCCCGAGGGCTGGGGCGCCAAGGGATCGCCCGCGCAGGCGCTGGCCCCCGAGCTGCAACCCCTGCTGCGCGAAATGTGCGACATCTACGACGCCAACCGCAAGAGCTGGAACACCTGCGACCTGCTGAAGGAGAACTACCGCAGCTTCGCCCTGCTGTCGGACCTCTACAAGCGGGTGCAGCAGCTGTGCGACGAGCAGAACATGATGCTCCTCTCGGAAACCAAATACGTCCTCTCGGAGTTCATCGGCCACAACGACGCGCCGTTCATCTACGAGAAGGTGGGCAACCGTTTCGAGCGTTTTATGATCGACGAATTCCAGGACACCTCCCTGAAGGAGTGGGAAAACTTCCTGCCCCTGCTGCAAAACGCCATGGCGCAGTCGGAGGAGACCTCGGTGCTGATCGTGGGCGACATCAAGCAGTCGATCTACCGCTGGCGGGGCGGCGACTGGAAAATCCTCCACGGCGAGGCCCAGCAGGCGCTGGGCGCGGGCGACACCCAAGTCGAGGTGCTGCGGGAGAACTGGCGGAGCCTCCCCGCGGTGGTCGCCTTCAACAACCGCATCATCGAACGGATCGTCGCCGCGGACAACCGTGCGCTGAACGAAACCCTCGCAAAGGCCTCCGAGGAGGGTTCCGTCGATCCCGCGGAGGCCGCCGCGCTGCGCGACACCCTCGCCGACGCCTACCGCGGACATGCCCAGCTCCCGCGCCGCAAGGCCGAACACCCGGGCTACGTCTCGGTCGAGACCTTCGCCGAGCGGCCGCCCGTCGTGGAGCGCATCTGCGCGCTGATCGACAAGGGATTCCGGCCGTGCGACATTATGATCCTCGTGCGCGGGGCCACCGACGGCGCGAAGGTCGCCGCCGAACTGCTCGACTTCAAACGCCGCAACGAGGACCCGCGCTACCGTTTCGACGTGATGACCCAGGAGGCTCTGATCGTGGGCAACGCCCCCGTCAGCTCGTTCATCGCCGTGGCCCTGCGGCTGGCGCTCAACCCCGACGACTCGCTCTCGCGCGCCGTCTACAACCACTACCTCGGCCGCCCGTTCGACCGGCCGCTCGACGATTCGGAACGCGATTTTTTCCGCTCGGTGCGGCTCCTGTCGCCCGAGGAGGCGTTCGAGCGGATCGTCATGCGGCACGCCCTGCAAGGCGACCGTCGGCAGACGGCCTACCTCCAGGCCATCCACGAGCAGATCATCTCGTTCTGCGCGACGAAAATCGCCGACATAGCGCTGTTCCTCCGCTGGTGGGAGGAGACGGGCAAAAACCGCTCGCTGTCGGTCGAGGAGAGCGCCACGACGGTCGAGATCACCACCATCCACAAGGCCAAGGGGCTTGAAAAGCGGGCCGTGCTCATCCCCTACTGCTCGTGGTCGCCGGACCCCAAGTCGAGCGGCACGGTGCAGAACATCGTCTGGGCCGAGGCCCGCGGCGACGGGGCCGAAGCGATCGGCCGCTTCCCGGTGAGGTACAAGAAGGCGATGGCCGAATCGGGCTTCTCGTCGGAGTACTACCGCGAGCTGGTCTACGCCCACGTCGACAACGTCAACCTGCTGTACGTGGCCCTCACGCGCGCCGCCGAGTCGCTGCACGTCTTCATCCCGCAGAAGGGCGGCCGCACGGTCGGAGGGCTGCTGCTCCAGAGCATCGCAACCGACGGCGACAAGGCCCTGCTGGGCGACTTCGAAGGCCGCTGCACCATCGACGAAGCGGGCGAACACTTCGCTTTCGGGGAGTTCGCGGGCCCCGTCGCGGGCGGTTCGAAACGCTCCGAGGCCGAGCACGTCATTCTGGAGGAGTACCCCACGGCGCAGGCCGACCTGCGGCTGCGGCTCCCCTCGCAACGCTATTTCGAGGACGGCGGCGAGGTCGAGCTCTCGCCCCGGAACCTCGGCATCCTGATGCACAGGGCCTTCGAGCAGGCCGACGACGAGGCCGGAATCCACGAGGCCGTGCGCGGCATGCAGGCCGACGGCACGCTGTCCGAAGCCGATGCCGCGACCCTGCGGCAGATGATCGCCCGGGCCTTGGAACACCCCGAGGTGCGCGAATGGTTCGGCGGAGGCTGGGAGCGCGTGCGCAACGAAAACGAAATCATCATCCCCGGCAGAGGGTCGACGCGGCGTCCCGACCGCGTGATGATCGACGGACGCCGGGTCGTCGTCGTCGACTACAAGTTCGGCCTGCGCGACGCCGAACGCCACCGCCGGCAGATGCGCGAATACCTCCGCCTGCTGGGCGAAATGGGTTATGCCCCGGCCGAGGGGTATCTGTGGTATGTGAAACTGGGTAAAATCGAAAAAGTGGAGCCATGAGAAGCATTCTCCGAAGCCTTCCCGCCGCATTCCGCCGCCGGGGTCTCCGCATCGCCGCGACCCTCGTGCTGCGCGCCGTGCTGAACCTGGCGGGACTCGCGGCCCTGCTGCCGGTGCTGACGCTGGTGCTCGACCCCGCGGGATTCGAGGGCGACGGGCCGCTGGCGATGGTCTACGTCTGGTCGGGCGTCGCTTCGCCGCGCACGTTCGCACTCGCGGTCTGCGGGGCCGTCGTGGGGTTCATCGTCCTCAAATGCGGCGTCAACTTCCTGCTGGCACGCGCCGAACGCCGCTACATCTACGACCTCTACCGCACCCTTTCGCGCCGCCTCTACATCGCCTACCACGACCGGGGTCTGGCCTTCATCAACAATTCGAACTCCTCGGTGCTGGCGCGCAACGTCAACGTCGTCTGCCTGGCATTCGCCGCCGGGGTCCTGCGCCCCGCCGCCGCGATGATCGCCGAGGCGATGCTCTTCGTCCTGCTGTTCGCCTCGCTGGCTCTCTACACGCCTCTCGCGGCGCTGCTCTCCGTCGTGATCTTCCTCCCCGCGGTGTGGCTCTACTACGCGCTGGTCCGCAACCGCATCAACCGTTACGGCGAACAGGAGAACCGCGCCCAGCGCGAGAAGTCCCGCCTCGTGGCCGAGACCTTCCGGGGATACGCCGACATCGAGTTGAGCGACGCCTTCCCGGGGATGCTCCGCGCCTTCGACCGCACGATGGACGAAGTGGTGCGCACCCGCTCGCGCGAGGCCGACATCGGCCAGCTGCCCCAACTCTTCACCGAGATCGGGCTTGCCGTGGGCATGGCCCTGCTGGCGGCCGTGAGCTTCGGCGGCGGGCAGTCGCAGCTGCTGTTCGGCGTCTTCGCCGTGGCGGCCCTGCGGCTGATGCCCTCCGTGCGCGGCATCATGTCGGGCTGGGCCACGATCCGCTACAACCGCTACACCATCCCCATCCTGCGCGAAGCGGCCCTCCACGAGCAGGCCTCCGCGCACCCCGAGGTCCCGACGCGCGAAACGCTGCCCTTCGAGCGCGAAATCTCGGTCCGCAACCTCTCGTTCCGCTTCACCGAAGAGAGCCGGGAACTTTTCCACGGCCTCACGCTCACCATCCGCAAGGGCGAATTCCTTGCCATCGTCGGTCCCACAGGCTGCGGGAAGACGACGTTCCTCAACTGCCTCTCCAAGCTGATGCCCACGTCCGAAGGCGACATCTACATCGACGGCGAACCCGCCAATCCGCAAAAGCACAACATTTCCTTCGTGTTCCAAGAGCCCACCTGCTTCCCGTGGCGCACCGTGCGCGAAAACGTCGCCTACGGCATGGAAATCAAGCGGTGGGACAAGAAGCTCATCGAAGGCAAGCTCGACGCCATCCTTCCCCTCGTCGGGCTCGCGGACACCGCCGAACTCTACCCTAATCAGGTTTCCGCGAGCATGGTACAGCGCATCGCCGTGGCCCGCGCCTTCGCCGTCGAGCCGGACCTGCTCATGATGGACGAGCCCTACGGACAGCTCGACATCAAGCTGCGCTTCTATCTGGAGGACGAGCTGGTCAAGCTGTGGAAGGCCCTCGGATCGACGGTCCTTTTCGTCACCCACAACATCGAAGAGGCGGTCTACGTGGCGGAGCGCATCCTCGTCCTCACCAACAAGCCCACCAACATCAAGAAGGAGATCGTCGTGGATCTGCCCCGCCCGAGGGACACCGTATCCGACGACTTCATCCGCATCCGCAAACAGGTCACCGAGCTGATCCGCTGGTGGTAACGCCCCGGCGGGGTTTTCCCCCCCCATGCAACCCTTTCACGAAGGAGTTTCACATGAAGGCCTTGAGAACCCTGACGATCCTCTTTGCGCTGGCTCTGATGTGCCTCCCCGCGCCCTCCGCCGCTGCTGCGGAAAAGCCGTTCAAACTCGACATCTGCGCCATGCCGGAACACGAATCCTTCATCTTCTGGTACGCCAAGGAACAGGGATGGGATAAGGACGAGGGGCTGGATTTCCAGATCCATTTCTTCCAGACCGGCATGGATCAGCTTGAAGCCCTCCCCGCCAAGCAATGGGTCGTGGGCGGCACGGGCACGGTCCCCATCCTCGTGGGCGCGCTCCGCTACAATACCTACCTCATCGGCATCGCCAACGACGAATCGTGGGTCAACGCCGTCACGGTGCGGCCCGACAATCCCGCCCTCAAGGTGAAGGGCTGGAACCCCGAGTATCCGAACCTCCTCGGCTCTCCCGAAACCGTGAAGGGCAAGACCTTCCTCTATACCCAGTCCTCCTCGCAGCACTTCGGCATGTCCGAATACCTGAAGGCCCTCGGCCTCACGGAAAAGGACGTGGTCATGCAGAACATGGACCCGGCGCAGGTGCTGGCGGCCTTTGACGCGGGCATCGGCGACTTCGCGGGCATCTGGCCCATGTGGCTCTACATCGGCATGGAACGGGGCAACAAGCTCATCTATCAGCCCGGCGACGTGAACGCGGTCCTCACGCTCACCCTCGTGGGCGACAAGGCCTTCTGTGACGCCCACCCCGACATCGTGGTCAAGTTCCTGCGCGTCTGGCTGCGCGGCGTGAACATGATCAAGAAGGAAATCAAGAATCCCAAGCTCGCCGAGCAGTATCAGATGGAGCTTGACAAGGTCAAGGCTCTTGTTGCCGAAGAAGCTCTCAGAAAAGACCTTGAGGTTGAGAAGGCATTCGACATCGTTCGTGAGAGTGCAGACGTAACCGAAGTTACTGAATAATTAAGTTTTTTGCAATCGGGAGCTTTCTGTATCATTATGGAAAGCTCTTTATTGTAAATAAAAAAACATTTTGAAAGGCAGGAGTTTTATGAGTTTAGTACCAACCGTCATTGAACAGACAGGCAGAGGAGAAAGAGCTTACGATATATTCTCAAGACTGCTTAACGACAGAATTATCATCTATATATGACACAATGAACTACATCAAGTGCGATGTATCTACTATCTGCGTAGGTATGGCGGCTTCTATGGGAGCGTTCCTGCTTTCAAGCGGCGCAAAGGGCAAGCGTTTCTGCCTGCCGAACTCAGAGGTTATGATTCATCAGCCTCTTATCAGCGGCGGACTCAGCGGTCAGCAGACCGATATTACGATTCACGCAAAGTACCTTGAGAAAACAAGAGAAACACTTGAAAAAATAATGGCAGAGAACTGCGGCAAGAGCTATGAGCAGCTTCATAAGGACTGCGAAAGAGATAATTTCCTTTCAGCTGAAGAGGCTTGCGCTTACGGCCTTGTTGATAAGGTAATTGCAAAAAGATAACCACTTGAAAGGAATTTGACCATGCTTAGATGCAGTTTCTGTGAAAGAACTGAGGATCAGGTTGAAAGAATAATTTACGGTGCGAGCGGCTGTATATGCAATGATTGTATAGTAGCCTCATACCAGATGCTGATGGAGCAGGAAGACAAGACCTCCGGCAGAAAATCCAAAGGCAAGCAAAAGGAAGATAAGTACGAGCTTATAAAACCTACAGAACTTAAGAAAATCCTCGATAAGTATATAATCGGTCAGGATGAAGCAAAGAAAACCATCTGCGTATCGGTGTATAATCATTATAAGAAGAATTTCTTCGGCGATGAGGCAACTGCAGACGAGATAGAGCTTCAGAAGAGTAATGTTCTGCTGCTGGGACCTACCGGTGTAGGTAAGACCATGATTGCCCAGACGCTTGCCAATGTGTTGAAGGTGCCTTTCGCAATTGCCGATGCAACAACGCTCACACAGGCAGGATATGTCGGTGAGGATGTTGAGAATGTTCTTCTCAGACTTATACAGGCGGCTGATTATGATATTGAGGCGGCTGAACACGGAATCATATATATCGACGAGATAGATAAGATAACAAGAAAGTCTGAAAACACTTCGATTACCCGTGATGTAAGCGGTGAGGGCGTACAGCAGGCACTGCTCAAGATTATCGAGGGTACAGTGTCAAATGTTCCCCCTCAGGGAGGCAGAAAACATCCCAATCAGGAATTCATACAGATTAACACAAAGAACATCCTGTTTATCTGCGGCGGTGCATTCGAGGGTATAGATAAGCTGATAATGCAGAGAACAAGCTCATCGGCACTCGGTTTCGGCGCAGAGGTAAAGAGCAAGCAGGACAATAAGATAAACGAGGCACTGCATCAGGTAGAGCCT
>QWCB01003124.1_pt1 | contig 12938 bp, 9 predicted proteins | sample 1972511 | NCBI WGS metagenome assembly QWCB01 (sample SAMN09866719, study PRJNA288562) | Human gut metagenome isolate term5_stool, whole genome shotgun sequencing... | isolation source: gut | host: Homo sapiens | place: USA: California
GACCGCGGGTTGTTGTTTTTGCGTTTACAGCGAAGCGGTGCTTTGCCGAGCCGCGAAAGCTGTTCACGGAGCGCGTCTTGTCTCGCCAAAGCGAGACATACGACGTAAATAACGCCCCGAAACATTGCGGGCCAAAAGTACAAATGCGAAAACAACGACTGCGGGGCGGATGCATCCGGACCGCGGATTGTTGTTTTTGCGTTTACAGGCGACGGAACCGACGCTTCGAGAAGAGTCTCGTTTCAATTTTTTCATTACCTTTGGGGGCGTTACGCCCCTTTCAGAAGTCGAAACCTTTTGCCGAACCGGACACGATTCGGTTTTGGAATCGTCCGTTTTTTTGGTAACTTTGCATGTAATGATCACCCCCGACGACATATTCCGCATTGCGGACGGAGCGGCCTTCGACGCCGCGGCGCTGGAAATATTCCGCCGCCAGGCCCGCGAATGCGCCCCCTACCGCGAATACCTCGCCCGGATCGGCGTCCGGGCGGAGCATGTCGACACGCCTGAAAAGATTCCGTACCTGCCCATCGAACTGTTCAAGACGCATACGGTCTATTGCGGGGAGACTCCGCCCGAGGCGGTCTTCACTTCGTCGGCCACGACCGGAATGACGCCCTCGCGCCACCCGATGCGCTCGCTGGCGCTCTACGAGCAGGCGTTCCGCACGGCATTCCGCAACTTCTACGGCGACCCCGCCGGATTGAGCCTCTACGCCCTGCTGCCCAATTACCTGCGGCGCAAAGGTTCGTCGCTGGTCTACATGGCCGACCGGCTGATCGCCGACTGCGGATCAGGCGGATTCTATCTGGATGACTGCGAAGGACTGCTGGCGGCGATGGAGCGCGACCCGAAGCCGAAAATCCTGCTGGGCGTAAGCTATGCGCTGTGGGACCTCGCGGAGCGGTACGCTCCGAAGCTCCGCGATACGGTGGTGATGGAGACGGGCGGCATGAAGGGTTACCGCGAGGAGATTCCCAAAGAGGAGTTCCACCGAATCCTCTGCGACGCCTTCGGGGTCGGGGAGATTCATTCGGAATACGGCATGGCCGAACTCACCTCGCAGGCCTATTCGCAGGGAGGCAACGTGTTCCGCTGCCCGGACTGGATGCGCGTCACGGCACGCGACGTCAACGACCCGTTCGACCCGCTCCCGGCAGGCGCACGCGGCGGGCTGAACATCGCGGATCTGGCTTCCTGGTGGTCGTGCGCCTTTATCCAGACACAGGACGTGGGGCGCGTCGGCGCGGACGGCGCGTTCGTCATCGAAGGCCGCATCGACCATTCGGACATCCGGGGCTGCAATCTTCTGGTACAATGAAATGCCGGTTGAAATATCGGCAATGCATCGCAGCGCGGAATGCCGTTCCCACGGTGTTCCGCCGTGTTTGCAAATCCGCCCCACCCCTGACTCCCCGCCCGGGGCGGGAAGTTGAACGCCGCAAGCGGCAGCGTGTCGCGACGAACCCCTTTACAAATTATCAGACTCCATGAAAACCGTAGCATTCGTTCCCATCCGGCTCAACAGCCAGCGCGTCGCAGGCAAGAACCTCCGCCCGCTGGACGGATCGCCGCTGATGTGTCATATCCTGAAAACCCTGACTGAAGTGGAGGGCATCGACGAGGTCTACGTCTTTTGCAGCGACGAAGGCATCCGCGCGTTGCTGCCCGAGGGGGTCCGGCTGCTGCTCCGCGACCCGTCGCTCGACAGCGACACGACGCTCGGACGGGAGATTTACGACAGCTTCACCGCCCGGGTCGGGGCCGACCTCTACATCCTCGCCCACGCCACCTCGCCGTTCATCCGCGCCGCGACCCTTGCCGATGCGCTCGGCAAAGTGCGTTCGGGCGAATACGACTCGGCGTTCAGCGCCGAAAAAATCCAGACTTTCGCCTGGTTCGAAGGCCGTCCGCTCAACTACGCTCTCGACAACATCCCCCGCACGCAGACCATCGAGCCGGTTTACATCGAGACCAGCGCCTTCTTCATCTTTTCGCGGGAGTTGTGGTGCGGCCGCGGCCGCCGCATCGGCGATCGTCCCTACATGGCCGTCGTGGACCGCATCGAGGGTTTGGACATCGACTACCCCGAGGACTTCGCCATGGCCGAAATCATCGCGGCGAGCCGGAACCTGCCGGGATAAATAAAAGCCGATTCTGCGAACTCGCAGGCTCGGAAGATTTTCGATTTGCCGGAGGCGAATCGGCAGGCCGCAGCTCCGCCTTGCGGAAGCCTGCTATTCCGCACGCTCCATAGCAGGCCACCGCGAGCAGCTGCCTGAAAACAGAGCCGAATTGCTGAAAAATGAGTCTTCCGACCCTGCGAATTTTCAGAACCGCCCTTTTTCTATTTTCGCTCCCGCTCGTAGGCGTCGATCATCGACCCCCCGGTCCGGTTTATGATCCGCGCCCCGAGCGATCGGGCGTAATCGCGCAACGCCTCGTGGCCGCGGAACAGTTCGGCGACCTCGGCCAGATAAACGGCCATCGTATAGGGACGGTGCGGAACCTTCTGGAAGATCGGCTTCGGAACGGCCGGAGCGTCGTCGTAATAGTGCCTGTCGGCCCGGCAGAGACGGTTCTCGTCGTCGACAGACAGTCCGTCGAGCAGCGTATGATCCACCCCATAGAGTTCCAGCGTCTTGTAACCCAGCAGCAGGGCGACGTACTCGCACACCTGCACCACGGTCCCGAAATTGGCGCTTCCCAGACCGTGGCGGTAGAGCCAGAACTCCACGCCCCGGAACCCGCGGTAGACCTGCGTGTGGAACCGCACGATGCGGATATTGGGGTTGGGCAGCGCGGCACGGTAGTCGAACCGCTCGGGGTTGTAGTACTGCACGTAGAGGTTCATCGGCCACGTCACCTTTTCGGCAAGCGTGCGGTAGAGTTCCGCCACACGGTCGCGGCAGACACTGTCGCGGAAGAACATCGGATCGGAAAGCACGTAATAGGCGGGACGGACGGTCCCGAAACGCTCGTCCAGCGCAAAGTAGTTGACCGCCATGACGTCCTTTGCCGTGTGTTCGCCCCGGGCGATCAGCCGCGGCAGGTCTTCGGCCAGCGAAGGGCCGTTGCCGAGGATCAGGACCGACGGCTTCGGCGCGCCGACCGTTCCGGCTCGGCCGACGTAGTTGCGGAAATTCTCCTTCACGGCCATCACCGCAAAGTAAAACGCCGTCTCATAGAGGTTGCGCAGGAATCGGTCGGTTTTTTCGAATACGGTCATGGTACGGTTTTATTTGCAAAAGTAGCAAAAGATCAATATCTTCGCAACAAAACCCGGCAGAACAGATGTCAGAACCCACCATTTCGGTCGTCATACCCCTCTACAACAAGCAGCTGGAAATCGGCACGGCCGTACGCTCGGCCCTGGCGCAGACCCGCCCCCCGCAGGAGATCATCGTCGTGGACGACGGTTCGACCGACGGCGGCGCGGAGGTCGTGCGTGCGATCGGCTCACCGCTCGTAAGGCTCGTCCGGCAGTCCAACGCCGGGGTCTGCGCCGCACGCAACCGCGGCATCGCAGAGTCGACAGGCGAATACATCGCCCTGCTGGACGCCGACGACGCCTGGGAGCCGGGGTTTCTGGCCGAAATCGCCGCCATGATCCGCGAGTTCCCCGGCTGCGGACTCTACTGCACGGCATTTTCAATAATAAGCCACGACGGGACCTATCCGGCCCCGACACCCTCCGAGCGGGGCGTCGTGGCGAATTTCTTCCGCGAATCGGCCCACCGCTACATCGCCATCCCGTCGGCCAGCTGCATCCCGCGGCGCGTGTTCGACACCGTGGGGCTGTTTCCCGAGGGCATGAAGATCGCCGAAGACCTCTACATGTGGATCAGGATCGCCCGCCGCTACGAAGTCTGCTTCTCGCCCGAACGGCTGGTCCGCTACTCGCGGGTGGCTTCGAACCGCTCGGCGGCAAGCTACACGCCCGAGAAGACCGTCCATTCGTTCGAGGAGCTGTACGACCCGCTGGCCCCCGAGGAGGACCGGGAGTTCGTGGCCCGCGCCGCACTGGGAAAAGCGCTTATCATCAGCGCCAAAGGCGGCACGAAGGAGGCCGCCCGCGCCGCCCGGTTCTTCGCCTGGACGCGGACCTACCGCCGCACGCTGCGCAAGGTCCGCGCCCTGAACGCCCTGCCCGCCGGCTGGCGCGGTCCCGTGATCCGGCTTTACAACGCGCTGGCCTGGCGCCTCGCCCGCAAAGGACTCTAATGCTCAAAATGATGAAATACCTCCTGCACACCCTTTCCTGCCTGCTGCTTTTCGCCGCGGGAACCTGCCTCGCGCAGACGCCCGGCCACACGCTGCGTTCGGGCGGCATCGACCGCACCTACCGCCTCCACCTGCCCGAAGGGCTGCCCGACGGCGCGCCGCTGGTCATTGTCCTCCACGGCTACGGAGGACAGGGCGACCCGGAACGGTTCGACATGAACCGCGTTGCCGACCGCCACGGTTTCGCCGTCTGCTACCCGCAGGGCGAACGCGACGGCCGCGGCAAGACGTGCTGGAACGTGGGTTACCCCTTTCAGGCCGATATGGCCGTCGACGACGTGCGGTTCCTCTCCGAACTGATCCGGCACCTTCAGAAAAAACATGGTTTGAGCCGCCGCAACGTCTTCTGCACGGGTATGTCGAACGGCGGGGACATGTGTTACCTGCTGGCCTCGCGCTGTCCGGAGACCTATGCGGCCCTCGGACCGGTCGCCGGGTTCATGTCCGTCGAAATCCTCCGCTCGGACCGCAATCCGCATCCGATTCCGCTGTTCGAAATCCACGGCACCGAAGACCGGACGACCCGCTGGGAAGGCGACCTCGGCAACGAAGGGGGCTGGGGCGCCTATGTCTCCGTCCCGACCGCGGTCGGCTACTGGGCCGCCAAGAACAAATGCCTCGCAGAGCGGGTCGACACCCTGCCCTCCCGCCCCGGCGGCTTGCAGGTCATCGCCCACCGCTACACGGAGGGCACGGACGGAAACGAGGTCTGGCTCTACGAGACCGTCGGCGGAAAGCACTCCTGGAAAGAGACGGGCGTAGACACGGGCGAAGAGCTGTGGAAGTTTTTCAGCAGATACGTCCGGTAAACGAAAAAGGGTTCCGACGATTCGGAACCCTTTTTCACTCTGCCGGGCGGCGTCAGTTCGAGAACGTCAGCCCGTCCTGCCCGGCGTCAATCGCGATCGGCTTCGAGCGGTCGACCTCGCCGGCAAGAATCCGCTTCGAAAGGTCGTTGACCACATAGCGCTGGATGACCCGCTTCACGGGACGTGCGCCATAGAGCGGATCGTAACCCGCCGAGGCGATCCATTCGCGCGCCTTGTCGCTGTACTCCAGCCGGATGCCGTTCTCCGAAAGCATCCTGCGCACGATGCCCAACTGGATGTCGACGATGCGTTCGATGTCCTTGTGCGTCAGCGGCTCAAACATCACGATCTCGTCGATACGGTTCAGGAACTCCGGTTTGAGTTGCTGTTTCAGCAGGTCGATCACCGCGAGGCGCGTCCGCTCGACAACCTCTTCGGGCAGCTTCCTGCCGTCGAAGGCCTCGGCGAAGTTATCCTGGATCACCTGCGAACCCATGTTCGAGGTCATAATGATGATCGTGTTGCGGAAATCCACCGTACGGCCCTTGTTGTCGGTCAGCCGGCCGTCGTCGAGCACCTGCAACAGGATGTTGAAGACGTCGGGATGCGCCTTCTCGATCTCGTCGAGCAGCACCACGGAATAGGGCTTGCGCCGCACGGCCTCGGTCAATTGGCCGCCCTCGTCGTAACCGACGTATCCCGGAGGCGCCCCGACGAGCCGCGACACGGCGTGCCGCTCCTGGTACTCGCTCATGTCGATACGCGTCATCATCTGGTCGTCGTTGAACAGGAACTCGGCCAGCGCCTTGGCCAGCTCGGTCTTGCCGACGCCCGTCGTACCGAGGAAGATGAACGAACCGATCGGCTTGCGGGGATCGTTCAGCCCGGCGCGCGAACGGCGCACGGCGTCGGAAATGGCCGCGATGGCCTGCTCCTGCCCGATGACGCGCTTGTGGAGTTCGTCCTCCATGTGGAGCAGTTTCTCGCGCTCCGAGGCCAGCATGCGCGTCACGGGAATGCCCGTCCAGCGCGACACCACCTCGGCAACGTCCTGCGCGTCGACCTCCTCCTTGATCATCGAACCGCTGGCCGAAGCGAGGCGGTACTCCTCCTGAAAAGCGGCGATCTCCTTCTCGGCCTCCTGAATCTTGCCGTAGCGGATTTCGGCCACCTTGCCGTAGTCGCCCTGCCGTTCGGCCTGCTGGGCCTCGACTTTCAGCGACTCGATCTTATCCTTGTTGGCCTGAATCTTTTTGAGCAGATCGCGCTGGCCCTGCCACCTGGCACGCATCTCGGCGTCACGGGCCTTCAGTTCCTCGATCTCCTTGGTCAGGTGCTCGACGCGCTCCTTGTCCTTCTCGCGGCGGATGGCCTCGCGTTCGATTTCGAGCTGGCGGACCCGGCGGTCGAGCGTGTCGATCTCCTCGGGCACGGAGTTCATCTCCAGACGCAGCCGCGAGGCGGCCTCGTCCACCAGGTCGATGGCCTTGTCGGGCAGGAACCGCGAGGTGATGTAGCGCGTCGAAAGCTCGACGGCGGCCACGATGGCCTCGTCCTTGATCCGCACCTGGTGGTGGTTTTCGTAACGCTCCTTCAGGCCGCGGAGGATCGAGATGGCGTCCTCCTGCGAAGGCTCGTCGACCATCACCTTCTGGAAACGGCGTTCGAGGGCCTTGTCCTGCTCGAAGTATTTCTGGAACTCGTCGAGCGTCGTGGCTCCGATGGTCCGCAGCTCGCCCCGCGCAAGGGCCGGTTTGAGGATGTTCGCGGCATCCATCGCCCCCGACGACTTGCCGGCGCCGACCAGCGTGTGGATCTCGTCGATGAAGAGCAGTATCTCGCCCTCGCTGGCCGTAACCTCCTGCACGACGGCTTTCAGACGCTCCTCGAACTCGCCCTGATACTTGGCGCCTGCGATCAGCGCACCCATGTCCAGCGAGTAGATGACCTTCGACTTCAGGTTCTCGGGCACGTCGCCGTCGATGATCCTGCGGGCGATGCCCTCGGCGATGGCGGTTTTGCCGACGCCGGCCTCGCCCACGAGAATCGGATTGTTCTTCGTGCGCCGCGAAAGGATTTGCAGCACGCGGCGGATCTCCTCGTCACGCCCGATGACCGGGTCGAGTTTTCCCGAGCGCGCCTGCTCGTTGAGGTTGATGGCATACTTGCCCAGCGCGTCGAACTGCTGCTCGGAGGTCTGCGAATCGACCGTCGCACCCTTGCGGAAGGTGCGGATCGCCTCAATCAGCTCCTTTTCCGTCGCGCCGCTGCGTTTGAGGATGTCGGCGGCCTGCCCGCGCTCGGCCACGAGGGCCAGCAGCAGGTGTTCGACGGAGGCGTATTTGTCGCCGAAATTCTTCGTGAAGTCCACGGCGCGCTGGATCGCCTTCGAGGTGTCCTGCGCAAAGAACTGCTCGCCGCCGCCCTCGACGCGCGGCAGCGACGCCACGGCCCGGCCGACCTCGTCGCGCAGCGAACGTACATTCACTCCCACGCGCCCCAGCAGGAACGTCGAGAGCGAATCGTCCTCGCGGATCAGCGCCGCGAGCAGGTGGAGCGGTTCGACAGCCTGCTGTCCCCGCTCCCGCGCCAGTGAGAGCGCCGCTTGCAGCGCCTCCTGCGCCTTGATAGTAAGAGTGTTGATGTTCATAGTAATGCTAATTTATTGTTTCTGTTCTTCATTTTGTCAATTCCGTTTCCGAACGCCGTTATCGCGGCGTCCCGCCGCGTTTACAAGTCTGACCCACCCCCAAGCCCCCGCCTCGGCGGGGGTTTAGTCGCAACGCGACCGGGATTTCGTCCGGAATGCGGAAACAACTCATTCGCAAGACTATTCCACAAAACCCCTGCCAACTCCGAATCCAGGACATAGTGTCATTATTTGTCACAGAACAACTGCCAACAACCGCCAATTTGTCGTGCCGGAGCACGGCACATAATTTTTAATTCTTAATTTTTAATTCTTAATTCATATTTCGTATCTTTGCAACACTATGAGTGATTTCATCGTCAGCGCACGCAAATACCGCCCCGCGACCTTCCGGTCGGTCGTCGGGCAGAAACATATCACCTCAACGCTCCAGAACGCCATCGAGCGCGGCCAGCTGGCCCACGCCTATCTCTTCTGCGGTCCCCGCGGCGTAGGCAAGACCACCTGCGCCCGCATCTTCGCCAAGGCCATCAACTGCCTCGCACCCGACGGCGCCGAAGCGTGCAACGAGTGCGAATCGTGCCGCTCGTTCAACGAGGGACGTTCGCTCAACATCCACGAGCTGGACGCCGCGTCGAACAACTCCGTGGAGGACATCCGCACGCTGATCGAACAGGTGCGCATCATCCCGCAGGTGGGCCGTTACTCGGTGTTCATCATCGACGAGGTCCACATGCTCTCGACCGCGGCCTTCAACGCCTTCCTCAAGACGCTGGAGGAGCCGCCCGCCCACGCCATCTTCATTCTGGCGACCACCGAGAAGCACAAGATCATCCCCACGATCCTCTCGCGCTGCCAGATCTACGATTTCAACCGCATCCGCGTCGAAGATTCGGTCGAATACCTCAAATACATCGCCTCCCAGGAGGGCATCTCGGCGGACGAAGAGTCGCTGAACCTCATCGCGCAGAAGGCCGACGGCGGCATGCGCGACGCGCTGTCGATGTTCGACAAGGCCGTGTCGTTCTGCGGCACGGCGCTGGACTACCGCAACGTGGCCCAGACGCTGAACGTGCTGGACTACGACACCTATTTCAGCGTGACGGAGATGCTGCTCGCGGGCAACTACGTCGACGTGCTGGTGGCCTTCGACAGCGTGCTGTCGAAAGGCTTCTCGGGCCAGACCTTCATGTCCGGCATGAACCGCCATATGAGGGATCTCCTGATGGCCAGGCAGCCCGACACGCTGCGGCTGATCGAAATGACCGGAACGCTGCTCGAACGATACCGGACGCAGGCGGGCGCCTGCAGTGTCGAGTTCCTGTTCGGAGCCATCTCCGTACTGACGGAACTTGACGGGAAGATCCGGCAATCGTCGAACCAGCGATTGCTTGTCGAGTTGGGCCTGATGAAAATCGCCGGACTCGGTCAAAAAAAAAATGACACCCTGACATCTTCCGGGGAGTATCCGCTTCCCGAACTGACACCCCGAACGGCGGCCGCGGCCGTCGCGGCGACGCCTGCGGCGCAACCGCAGCCCGACCCGGCGACCCGCCCCGGTCCGAATCCCGTTCCGGCGGCTCCGCAGCAACCCGCAGCGGTTCAACCCGGGCAGGCCTCACAACCGGCGTCCGCGCCGATTCCCGCCCCGGCTCCGCAGCCGGCCGCACCCCGGCCGGAAACGCCGGCGCAACCCGCAGCCGCCCCGGGACCCGCTCCCGCTCCGGCCGCACGGCCCGAAGCGTCCAAACCCGCGCCCCAGCCCGTGCGGAGGCCGCTGATCTCGGGAACCTCCCTTTCGGAACTGCTCGCCTCGGCGGGCAGCAATCCGGACGAGGAGCCTTCCGAGCAGGAAACGGCCGAACCGGAGGTCGCGACGATCGACCCCGAGTGCGAACGGAAACTGGAACGCGCCCGGGAAAAGATCCTGAACCTCATCCGGGAACGACGTCCGCGGTTCGTCCCGGCCTTCGAACTGATGAGGGTGCAGGGCAACACGATCTCGCTGAGCGTGCCGACGAGCGAACTGCGCGAAGAGATACTCCGCAGCAAGACAGGGATGCTGATGCGCATCGCCGAACTGGCGGGCATCACGGGAGCGATCGAACTGGAAGTGGTCGTCAACGAGGAAATTCGGGCCGCACGCCCGATCAAACTCGAAGACCGGGTGAAATACATGACGGAAAAGAATCCGCTGATCGCGGAACTCCGCAAAGCATTGGATTTGGAAGTGGAGTAACCCGCTTAAAAAGCGGGATTTATGGGCGATGGAGCGTCAGACGGAAGCAGATTCCGAACTGCGCTTCCACCGAAAAACAAAGTGAAAATTAAATAACGCAATAATGGCAACAAAGAATTTCATCGAAGAACTCGAATGGCGCGGCATGATCCACACGATCATGCCCGGAGCAAAGGAACAACTCGAAAAAGAACAGACGACGGCTTACCTGGGCATCGACCCCACGGCCGACTCGCTGCATATCGGCCACCTGGTGGGCGTGATGATCCTCAAGCACTTCCAGATGTGCGGCCACCGTCCGCTGGCCCTCGTGGGCGGTGCGACGGGCATGATCGGCGACCCCTCGGGCAAATCGCAGGAGCGCAACCTGCTCGACGAAAAGACCCTGCGTCACAATCAGGAGGCGATCAAACGCCAGCTGGCCAAACTGCTCGACTTCGACTCCGACGCCCCGAACGCCGCCGCGCTGGTCAACAACTACGACTGGATGAAGGAATTCACGTTCCTCGATTTCATCCGCGACATCGGCAAGTGCATCACCGTCAACTACATGATGGCCAAAGACTCCGTGAAGAAACGCTTCAACGGCGAGGGCGACGGCATGTCGTTCACCGAGTTCACCTACCAGCTGGTTCAGGGCTACGACTTCCTGCACCTCTACGAGACGATGAACTGCAAAATCCAGCTGGGCGGCGCCGACCAGTGGGGCAACATCACCACCGGCACGGAGCTGATCCGCCGCAAGCTGGGCGCCGAGGCCGAGGCCTTCGGCATCACCTGCCCGCTGATCACCAAGGCCGACGGCACGAAATTCGGCAAGACCGAGAGCGGCAACGTATGGCTCGACCCGCGCTACACATCGCCCTACAAGTTCTACCAGTTCTGGCTCAACGTCAGCGACGAGGACGCCAAACGCTACATCAAGATCTTCACGCTGCTCGACCGTGAGACCATCGACGCGCTCATCGCCGAGCACGACGCGGCTCCCCACCTGCGCGTATTGCAGAAACGGCTGGCCGAGGAGATCACCTGCATGATCCACTCGCGCGAAGAGTACGAAAAGGCCGTCGAGGCCTCGGCCATCCTCTTCGGCGGCGCCACGTCGGAGGCTCTGCGCCGTCTCGACGAGCAGACCCTGCTGCAAGTGTTCGAAGGCGTGCCCCAGTACCGCGTGGCCCGCACGGAACTCGCGGCCGGCATCCCGTTCGTGGACCTCTGCGCCGAGAAAAGCGACATCTTCGCCTCGAAAGGCGAGTGCCGCAAGCTGGTGCAGGGCGGCGGCGTGTCGCTCAACAAGGAGAAGCTGGCCGACGCGATGCGCCCGGTGACCGACGCGGACCTAATCGCGGGCAAATACCTGCTCGTGCAGCGCGGCAAGAAGAACTACTACCTCGTGATCGCCGAATAGGATGGAATACCGGATCGTTCTCCAGCGCATGGAGTTCCGGGCGCTGCACGGCTGCTACGAACTCGAACGGAAGGTCGGCAACCGCTTCACGGTCGACCTGGAGATCACGGCCTGCCTGGGCGACGCGGCCGCCGAGGACAGCGTCGAACAGACGGTCAACTACCTCACGGTCTACGAAGTCGTCTCGCTCCAGATGCGCATTACCCAGCGCACGATCGAGCGCGTGGCGATGAACATCATCGAGGCGGTCTACGCCTCGTTCCGGCAGGTTCGGCACGTAAAATGCACCGTCTCGAAACTGGCGCCCCCGCTCGGCGGCAAACTGGAGAAGGTGAGCGTCGTACTGGAGAAATAGAAAACTGCGCGCACGCGGCTGCGTGCGCGCAGTTTTTCAAATAGAACCGATATATGCATCATTCACACGGCCGCGCAACGCTGGGCGGCAAATTGAGCGCCGTGCTCGTCGCGGCCGGAAGTTCCGTGGGGCTGGGAAATATCTGGCGGTTCCCCTATGTCGCCGGAGACAACGGCGGCGGAGCTTTTCTGGTGATTTACATTCTCTGCGTCCTGCTGCTGGGACTGCCCATCATGGTGGCCGAATTCTCGGTCGGACGCGCCTCGCACCGCAATGCCGTGGGAGCCTACCGGGCGCTCGCCCCCAAGTGGAGTTTCCTGGGCTACAACGGCGTCGTGGCGGCGTTCCTGATCCTGGGCTTCTACTTCGTGGTGTCGGGATGGACCGCCGAATACATGGTTCACTCCGTGACGGGAAGCCTTGCCCGGTACACCACCGCCGACGAATACAAGAGCGTTTTCGAGAATTTCATCCAGAACCCGTGGCGGCCCGTGCTCTACACCGCGCTGTTCGTGCTGGCCACGCACTTCGTCATCGCGATGGGCGTGCAGAAAGGCATCGAACGCTCGGCAAAGGTGCTGATGCCCCTGCTGTTCGTCATCCTGATCGCACTGTCGATCCACTCGCTGCTGATGCCCGGCGGCGAGGAGGGGCTTCGGTTCCTGTTCCGGCCCGACTTCTCGAAGGTGACGCCCTCGACGGTGCTCGTGGCGCTGGGGCAGGCCTTCTTCTCGCTCTCGATCGGCATCGGCACGATGGTCACCTACGCCTCCTACTTCAACCCCGACACCAACCTGCGCCACACGGCACTCAACGTCACGATCCTCGACACGCTGGTAGCCGTGCTGGCCGGCGTGGTGATCTTCCCGGCGGTGTTCAGCGTGGGCATCGAACCCTCGTCGGGACCGTCGCTCGTATTCATCACCCTGCCGGGCATCTTCAACTCGATGCCGCTGAGCATGGTCTGGTCGTCGGTATTCTTTCTGCTGCTGGTCGTTGCGGCGCTCACCTCGACCATCTCCCTGCACGAAGTCATCACGGCCTACATGCACGAGGAGTGGCACATGAGCCGGCGGGCCGCCGCATGGTCCACGACCGGAGCCTGCATGGCGCTGGCCGCCGTGGCATCGCTGTCGCTGGGCGTTCTGAAGGGATGGAACATCTTCGGACTCACGATTTTCGACTCGCTC
>QWCB01009386.1_pt1 | contig 12933 bp, 13 predicted proteins | sample 1972511 | NCBI WGS metagenome assembly QWCB01 (sample SAMN09866719, study PRJNA288562) | Human gut metagenome isolate term5_stool, whole genome shotgun sequencing... | isolation source: gut | host: Homo sapiens | place: USA: California
CATAGGTTCGTTCTACAACAATCCCTCGTTTGGTTACGGTGGCTACTGTCTGCCTAAGGACACCAAACAACTTTTGGCCAACTATGAGGATGTTCCCGAGAATCTGATAGAAGCTATTGTTCAGAGCAATCGCACGCGCAAGGACTTCATAGCTGACCGGGTCTTGCACAAAGCTGGTTATTACGATTATTTCAATCGAGGAGCCTTTGACACCTCCAAAGAAAAAAAATGCGTGATAGGTATCTACCGCCTCACGATGAAGAGCAATAGTGACAACTTTAGACAGAGCAGCATTCAAGGCGTGATGAAACGCATTAAAGCCAAAGGTGCCGAAGTGATTGTTTACGAGCCTTCGCTCGAGGACGGCACCACTTTCTTCGGAAGTAGGGTGGTCAATGATTTGGAAACGTTCAAACAACAGTCGCAAGCCATTGTTGCCAATCGCTATGACAATTGTTTGGATGATGTGGAAGAGAAGGTATATACTCGAGATATCTTTAAGCGGGATTGATGGATTTAACAACTTAAAAAATGAATTATATTCACTTAAATCCTACTTATGAAAACTTATATTAACTCTTGGTTGCTCTGTTTGATGCTGTTATTTCTTGGGACAGTAGAAACACATGCACAAAGGTTTTATTTTAAAGAGTTGTTCAAAAATTGCGAGTATAAATATGAAAAAAAACAAACTCAGAAAACATTTGGGCCTACTGATAAACTTTATAATCATCAATGGAAATTGACAGTTGACGGCAAACTTGTTAGCTCATATTCGAGTGTGGATTGCCTGCATGTGGGGAAAAACGACGAAAAATCTCAGATTATTTGTTTAGCAACCACAACACCGTTTGAGGATGTCGATTTAGTAAGAGTATCCACAATTATAGCAAAAGGACGAAATGGGAGAGGTTACGAAGTAAGCATGACCCTCGGTTCGGATAAAGACAAATTCTGTAAAACACGTAAATTTACGAAAGAGACAGAGGACTTAAATAATGACCTAAGTAATTTTTATATCACAGAGGGTAACATAAATAGTGGAACTCTAAAAGTCGAAATGAAAGGGGAAAAATATGAAGAAGGAGCTCTATGTTTATTTTTTATAGAAGTTGCCTCCGTTTTATCCGATCAGCAAAAATTACAAACCCAACACATCAAACCTGAAGAGACTTATTCATATCAAGTGCAGCGTACGTTCGCATCTGACCATTGGAACACCATCTGTTTGCCGTTTAATGTGAGCAAGGAAGCGTTAACAGAGGCAATGGGAAAGAGTTGCGCATTGCGGCAGTTTGCTAAGACGGTTGAAAACAACGTGTTGAAGTTTAAGAATGTTGTTGCGAACTTTGAGAATGATATTGTGATACAAGCAGGTGTTCCTTATCTCATCAAGCCTGCGACCAAGGTCGAAAATCCTATTTTCTCAAACGTAGTTTATAAAGATGTGAAACCACAGACTCTTCAAGATGAAACTGGGAAATATGCTTTCGTCGGCACATTCGACCCTGTCAACTTAAGCGTTGATGGTTCCGATTTATTCTTGTTGTCCAATGGCAACCTTGCCAAACCTAAATCTGATAAGGTGAGCGAAATGTATGGCATGCGGGCCTACTTCAAAATAAACGAGCAAAACAGCAGCTCGGCAAAGCAGATTACTTATGCTATTGATTGTGATAGTGAAACGGTGAATGGAATACAATCACTGCGGGTACATCCTTCAACAAACAACCAGCATATTTACAATTTACAAGGCGTAGATGTAGGCACGGACATCCATCACTTGCCAGCAGGTGTTTATGTGATGGGTGGGAAGAAAATAATAAAAAGGTGAGGAGCAAGACAAACCCCATTGACCAACTCATTCACGAACAATCATGAAACATCAACACTACACGACTCCTGAACTGTCCACCTTTCATTTGGACGAGGCTTCATACACTCTTTTAAACACATCCCCTAAGAAACATATTACCAATCAGGCTAATGGTGTCGATATAAACGGTAACAACGATGAAGCTGATGCTCATAATGCCTGTGCCAAAGAGTTTATGTTTCTGGACGAAGATGACTTTGACGATAGTGAGTGATTTTTTCAACTTAGATACTGATAAGATTCACTGATTTCAATGACGAATAAAAAGGCAAAAATCATAAAGCAGCCACAGCCAGAGCCGATATCCGATTTGCAACCGCATGATATTGATGCGTTGGCGGATGCTTTGGCATCATTCGCTGGAGGTAACAAGTTCATAGCACGTATGGCGACGACAAGTCCAAGAGGAAAGAAGGGACTGAAACTCACCTATCAGTTCAAGATTAAGTTGCGAGGCATCAGTAAGCCACCCGTATGGCGGCGTGTGTTGGTGCCTGCCAACTTCACTTTCTCAGGATTCCATGCCGTAATTCAAGAGGCATTCGGCTGGTGGAACGAACATCTGTATAGCTTTGGAGACAAACCTTACAGTCGTGTGCTGACGATAGCCGAGGTACATGACGAAGATTGGAGCGACACTCCCGACTATAATGCCCGAGCGTTCACGGTGGGAGAGTTTTATGGGGAAAAGCTCGATCCTAAACATAAACTCTGTTACGTTTACGACTTCGGTGATGACTGGATTCACGACATCACGCTTGAGGACATTATAGAAGAATTGCATCCTCATGCCTCGTGTACGGCTGGCAAAGGAGCCTGTCCCGAAGAAGACTGTGGCGGACCGTGGGGATATGAAGATATGAAAGAAAACGGAGAGGTTGACGATCCCGAAGACTTTGATTTGGAAGCGGCAAACAAAGCCGTGGAAGCTGTAAAGCCCACAGGGTTTGAGCCGTGGTAAAGGTGTTAAAAATACCTTTGATCATTATAATACTCTCTATCTTAAGAAATTACAATACTACAATAGAATGGATAAAAATATAATTACTGTCACGTCACCGCTGCTCCCAGACCTTGATGAGTTTCATGAATTGTTGACAGTAAATGGATTACGAATAATGGTTCTTTCCATAAGAAACTTGAAGCTGCGTTGTGCGAATACTTAAAGGTACCTTACGTCAGCTTATTTACCAACGGTACCCTTCCTTTGCTCACGGCATTACAGGCTTTACGTATCACAGGCGAAGTTATCACGACACCCTATAGTTTTGTGGCTACCACCCATGCGCTATGGTGGAACGGTATCAAACCAGTTTTTGTAGACATTGACCCGCAAACTGGGAATCTCGATCCAAACAAGATCGAAGCGGCCATTACCCCCAAAACTACAGCCATTCTTCCCGTTCATGTCTATGGTAAGCCCTGTGATGTAGATGCCATACAGGCCATAGCTGATAAATACGGGTTAAAAGTAATTTACGACGCTGCGCATGCTTTTGGTGTAGAGGTCAATGGCGAGAGCATCTTAAATGCGGGTGATATGAGCACGTTAAGTTTTCACGCCACTAAGGTTTTCAACACCATAGAAGGCGGAGCCATGGTTATGCACGATGCAAAGACGAAACAACGCATTGATTATTTGAAGAACTTTGGGTTTGCTGGTGAGACTGAGGTTGTTGGTCCTGGTATTAACAGCAAAATGGATGAGGTGCGCTCGGCATACGGACTACTTAATCTTAAGCAAGTGGATGCCGCTATTGCATCCCGGAAAAATGTGGCAACGGTTTATCGTGATGCCTTACGCAGTGTTGAAGGTATCACTTTTTGGGACGATATGCCAGGCGTGAAGCACAATTATTCATATTTTCCCATTTTTGTGGATGCGGAGAAATACGGCATGACACGTGATGAGCTGTATGAAAAGATGAAAGACCAAGGTGTATGGGGACGTCGTTATTTTTACCCGCTTATCAGTGAATTTTCCACTTACCGTGGACTGGAAAGTGCTACATCAGAAAATCTGCCACAGGCAACAAAAATGGCGGAGAGCGTAATTTGTTTACCTATGCACCATTTATTGAGAAATGAAGATGTTAATAGGGTGTTAGATTGTGTTTTAAAATGATTTTTTTGATATATATAAAAAAGACAGATGATAGCTATTAATACAAATAACTGAAAATTCTTGGAGAAAGTGTTATTTTCTTGATATTAATTAGTCTCGCCGCTATATAAATAATGTGTCAATGTATTATGTACTAAATAACATGAATACATTGACCTAGAAACGATAAATTACATTATAGAATAGATGAAACATCTTGCGTTCAATAGTACAAAAATAACGGAATTACCTTATTACTCAAACATATATGGAACACATCTATTTGCAAAGAGAGATGATCTCTTTGATAAGGCCGGGGGTGGAAGCAAGGCAAGAATGTTACAATATATATTATCTGAGGTTAGCTCAGAAAATTGTGATGTTATAATAACGGCAGGTGGTCCAAATTCTAATTTCAATAGAGCATGCGCTTTGATGTGTGCACGATTGGGAATACTAATGCATTTAGTAGAGTACACCGATGAGCCGATCCAATTTCAAACCTCGTTGAACTATTATTTGTGTAATTTGGCAAGTATTCGTAAAAGTAGGTGTGAAAAAAATGCTGTTGCTCAGATGATTCAGCATGTAATAGAAAAATATAAAAGACAAGGTTATAAGGTTAAATATATATATGGTGGCGGAAAGTCTTTGGAAGGAATATTCGCCTATTACGATGCAGTGAAAGAACTTAAAGAACAAAAAGCTGATATAAACCATATTTTTTTGGCTTGTGGAACAGGAACAACATTAACAGGTATCTGTGCGGGTATGCAGCAATTTTATCCTGAAGCTGTGGTTCATGCGATTTCTACTGCAAGATCATGGGAGATGGAAAAAGATGTGTTGGAAGAAGATGCAGATATTATTGGTTCTTACTTGAACCAAAATATTAATTTTCAAAATTTGGAATTCTCTGACAACTATCTATGTGGGGGATATTCTCAATATAATGAAGAGTTGATGGACATAATAAAGGAATGTATTTCTCATGAAGGAATGATAATAGACCCTACCTATTCAGGAAAAGCCTTTTGGGGAATGACCAAAGAAATCTCTAAAAACAGACAACGATACAAAGGGAAAAATATTTGTTTCCTTAATACTGGTGGTGTTTTCAACTTACTGTCAACTATAAATGATAGATAAATGAGTTTTCTAAAAGATTGCGAAGAGGATCAAAAACTGTTGATTGAATATTTAAGGTCGGTCGATGAGGATTTCTATATACCACTTAGTAATAAGGTTGATTTAGTTAGTTTTAGCACTAAATTATTAAAATACGGTTTTGTTATTTGTGTAAATCACGGACATATAGAAGGCTTATTGGGAGGTTATGCAAATGATTTAGTTAATCATACAGCTTATTTATCTATTTTATCAACCTTAAAAGATGCGAGAGGAAAAGGGTATGCAAAGCAAATGCTTACAGATGCAATTAAATATTGCAAAATGTGTGGGATGAAAAAAATAATATGTGATACGGTTAATCCTGTCGCACTTCACGTTTATAAATCTGTTGGATTCATTATGTACAAATCTGAAAAAATAGGAAATTTCCAAAGAGAACATTTAGAATTAAATTTATAATGAACATATTAATTACAGCTATTGGTTCTTTTTCTGCTGATTGTGTTGTAAACACATTGAAGCAATCAGGTCATAAAGTAATTGGTTGCGATATTTATCCATCAATTTGGCATGCTGTGTCAAAGGACTGTAACAAGGTTTATCAAGTTCCCCCAGCAACGGAAGAGGAAAAATATGTTAAATCACTTTTAGAAATCTCGAAGAAAGAAAGTATTCAATACTTAATGCCATTGACTGATCTTGAGATAGATGTATTAAATTGCTACAGAACGTTATTTGAAGAAAATAAAATTGTGCTTTGCATTCAATCAGAAAAAACACTGGCAGTAGCGAGAAATAAAGAAACCCTTTGTAAATTGTTTCATGATGATAAACATGTGAATATACCAATATTTGCGAATGCTCATGAATTAGAAGAAGACTTTCCCTTGCCAGCCGTAGCTAAGCCATTGAATGGAAGAAGTAGTGAAGGCTTAAAAAGAATTTATAGCTTAGATGAATTAAAAAGTCTGAAAGGATCCAACAATTACATAGTTCAGAAGATGATTAGTGGTTCTGTGTTTACCGTTGATTATATTCGGGACAAAAACGGAAAAGACTTTGCTGTTCCACGGGAAGAATTGGTGAGAACAAAAAATGGTGCGGGGACAACGGTAAGGATAGTGGTAGACCAAGAATTGAAGAAAATAGTTTCGTACATTGGGAATAAGATTGGAGTTGTTGGCTGTGTAAATATGGAGTTTATTGGTGAAACAGCTGACAAATATTATTTAATTGACATTAACCCACGTTTTTCGGCAGGCATTGCTTTTTCCAATTTTATAGGGTATGATATGGTAACAAGCCATTTTAATTGTTTCTGGAATGAACCAATTCAAAGTGCTGTATCGTTTGATGAACAAATTATATGCAAAAGATATCGAGAGGAGTTACTATGGAGAAGTAATGAAAAATAAAGTTTTTTATTTTGAAGTTCGTCAAGTTATGAAGCTGATGACCCTATCTAAGTTATGGGAAATGTAAGCAATATGGAACCAAACTTAAGACAAAAAACCACAAACGGCTTATTATGGAGTAGTGTTGAACGATTCTCCAACCAAGGCATTCAATTCTTATTTTCCATCGTATTGGCAAGATTACTTACTCCTGAGGATTACGGAATTGTGGCGATGGTGATAATCTTTTTTGCCATAGCGCAAACTTTTGTAGACAGTGGTTTTAGTAATGCAATCGTAAGGAAAAAGGACAGGACGGAAGCAGATTTGTCAACCTGCTTTTATTTCAATATCTTTGTGGGACTGGGATTTTATATCTTGTTGTTTTTGTGTTCTCCTTTCATTGCCGAATTTTATGATCAGCCAATCTTATCTTCTGTCGTAAAGATATCCGGACTCAGCGTTCTCATCAATTCGTTGTGCATTGTACAGCAAGCCCAATTTACCATACGGATTGATTTTAAGACGCAAGCAAAAGTAACATTAACGAGTACAGTCATATCCGGCATTCTTGGAATACTATTGGCATACTTAGGTTATGGTGTTTGGGCCTTGGTTTGGCAGGGAGTAATAGGAACTTTTATACGAATGCTTCTCTTATGGGTCTTTTCAAAGTGGCGACCGCGAGAGTCTTTTTCTAAAGATTCGTTCCATTATCTTTTTGGGTATGGTTCAAAGTTGCTGGCATCTGGATTATTAGATACCACCTACAACAACATATATCCAATTGTCATTGGAAAATTCTACAGTCCAGCTCAATTGGGTAATTTCTCACGTGCACAGGGATGGGCATCGCTCCCGTCATCGAATATTACAGGTGTTCTTCAGCGTGTTACTTTTCCAGTCCTAACAGAGATGCAAGATGATGATGAACGGCTTGCCACTAATTACAGGAAATTACTGCGAATGTCCGCCTTTGTTGTTTTTCCGTTGATGATGTTGATGGCAGCGATTGCCTCTCCTTTGATTCGGGTTGTCATTACAGCAAAGTGGGATGCTTGTGTACCGTATTTGCAGATTATTTGTTTTGCCATGATGTGGTATCCTATACATGCAATCAATCTAAATCTCTTGCAGGTAAAGGGTCGGTCTGATTTGTTTCTCAGACTTGAGATTATCAAAAAAGTAGTTGGAGTGTCGGTCATGTGTGTGACGATTCCATTGGGTGTCACAGCGATGTGTTTTGGAATGGTGTTCTCATCAATGATTGCGCTTTTTATTAATACCTATTATACTGGGAAATTAATCAATGTAGGATATCTCACACAGATGAAAGACTTATTACCTATCATTTTAATTTCACTGTTGGTGAGCGCTTGTGCCTATGCATCTACCTGGCTTTTTTCTATAGAGTGGATTAAACTGTTCATGGCTGTTGTGATAGGTGGTATTATGTATCTTATTTTAAGTATTTTTTTTGCAAAAGATGAGTACATAGAAGTGATGAATGTAATAAAAAGGAAATAATGGAAGTATTACCATTGGTGACTATTAGGTGTACCGTTTATAATCATGAACCGTATTTACGTCAATGTCTGGATGGTTTTGTTATGCAAAAAACTAATTTTAAGTTCGAGGCATGGGTTCATGATGATGCATCTACGGACAGATCGGCAGATATTATTCAAGAGTATGCTAAAAAATATCCGGAGATTATCAAACCATATTATGAAAAAGAAAACTTGTATTCCAAGCATGACCATAGTTTCAGAGAAGTCACGTGGAATCCAAAATATCTAAGAGGAAAATACATTGCCTTTTGTGAGGGTGATGATTATTGGACAGACCCCATGAAACTACAAACTTATCCTTGTTATAATTACAATCATCGTGAGTATAAACAAGATGGTGCAGTTTCTTATTTACCTTTTACTTATTATGATGGTTGGTTTACAACACCTTTAGCATGTATGGTACGCAATGCAGATTATTTGTATACCATGCCACGGGAAAAGTTTAAAAACTTTATAGATTTAGCTTATTATTATTATGTGTTAAAGCGAGGGAAAGGGGTGTTATTAAGAGACAGGATGGGAGTATATCGAGTTCATCAAGGAGGAATATATTCAGGATCAACTATGGAGTTTAATTATTGTAGAGTGGTTAGTATACTAACTACAATTTATAAATTAGAAAAAGATAAAAAAATATTGCCCATGTTGCAGCAATATGAAATGGGATACATCGTAGAGTTAGTAAGAAATCGAAAGATATTCAAGGGAATAACCGAGTTAATTTTGATGATAAATAAGATGCCCTTTAAATATTTTTTTAGTACATCGTTACATTTAATACATTATTATGTGAGAAAATTTTAAGCAAACTTGGAGCAGTAAAATAAAGTATCTCTATATGGTAAAGGTAACTGTAATAGTAGCATTATATAATGCAGCAGAGTTTCTTTCAGTTTGTTTATCTTCGTTACAAAATCAAACTTTGCAAGATTCCGAATTTATACTTGTAGATGACGGTAGTACGGATAAATCGTCAAGTATTTGTAAACAGTATGCAGAGACAGATACTCGGTTTAAATATTTTCACAAACAAAATGGGGGCGTGGCATCTGCAAGAGAATATGGTCTGTTACATGCAACCGGTAAATATGTTATCCATGTAGATTCAGATGATTGGATTGATCCAAAGATGTTGGAGACGCTTTATAATGAAGCAGAAAGAACACAGATTGATATGCTTATATGTGATTACTATTATGATACAGTATTGTCATCAAGTGTATGCAAGCAAGAACCTGGCTCTCTTGATAACAAAAGCATTATTATCGAGCTGTTAAATGGAACTCTCCATGGGTCATGTTGCAATAAGTTGGTCAAAAAGGAAACCTTAATAAAACATGATTTGCATTTTCCGAATTGCGATATATGTGAGGATTTATATATCAACATAGCACTTTTGTTAAAGGAAGTTAAGATTGGCTACATCAATAAAGCTTTTTATCATTATGTGCAGCGAGGCGATGGAAACAACATTACTGGCAGTCAGAATACAAAAGCCGGATTAAATGCACTTCATGCTGCAAAAAGCTTCAGGAATTTATTGGGTAAAACTTCATTTTGGCGTCTTTTTGTAGAAAAGGAAATGCCATGGATGGCTTACGCCACACTTTATCACGGTGCGGCCATGAGCGGAAGAGAGTTTGCCCAGTGTTTTGGAGATTTAAGGCAGGTGAGAGATATTAGTATAGAACTGAAGGTTGCGCTTAGATGGTATGGTCTGGGAAGAATGTTGCTTTTAGGAAGAAAAATAGTAGGAAAATGGCGATAAACACACAAGATATAAACTTTACACATTACACGGTTACGCAGAAGCGTTTAATCAATTTCGATTTGCTTAGAGTAGCTGCAATGTTTGGAATTGTGGTGTTACATTACTTATTGCTGTGAATTGTTATGTTATGATAACAGGCTATTTTATGATAACAAAACCATTTAGGCTGAACAGGTTGACTGTATTATGGGTTGAGATATTGTTTTATGCTGTTGGTTTGTATGCGGTCTTATGTTGTATGGGCTTACAAGCTTTCCAAATAAAAGAGCTGATAAACGCAGTATTTCCTATCACTTTTAAGGAATATTGGTTTATGACCAATTATATAGGTTTGCTCATTTTCGCTCCAGTCTTGAATGTTTTTGTTCATAATGTTAACAAAAGCAAATATATGTTGACGTTGATAGGATTGGGAGGAATAAGCTTAACATTATTAGTAAAGTTCCCTTTAGGTGACACTTTTGGTGGAAGTTATGGATTATTGTGGTTTATTTTTTTGTATTTGGTTGCTGGTTATGTTAGACTATATGCAAAAAGTTTGAATCAATATGGTAGAAAAGCCATTGTCGCTGCGGTTATTACTTTTACATATCATGCCTTGATGGCTATACTTATTTCTGTATTTCATGGTACTAATATTACACCTTTTGGTTTTAGCTACAATGGTTTTTTGTTTTTTTTCTCGCTCTATGTCTTTCTTTGGGTTAGAGGTTTAACCATAAAAGAAAATGTTTTGACAAGATGGCTCGTTAAGATAGCTCCCTATACACTTGCAGTCTATCTGATAAGTGATAATGTGATGGTGAGGAAAATATTATGGGAGAAGATATTCGTATGTCAAGGAATGCTTAATGACAGTATGTTTATATTCAAAATGTTAATGAGTTGCTTTATAATTTTCACAATATGTATATGTATCGATTGGTTAAGAAATAATCTGTTTGAGTTATTAAGAATAAATCGAATCATACGTTTAATATCTGAAAAGATAGAGTGTGTGTTAAAACGTGCCGTTATTACATTTGAATCATAATAATATTATGAATTTAAACATACGTGCACTTCTGAATGGTTCTGTAAGATGATGTATGAGTTTGCCACGCATCGTTAACTCTTACGAGAAGTCGTTGTCAAGAAAGCTAATGATAAGGATGGCCGGCTCACAACCTTAATGAAGAATGTTGGGAATGAAAAAGCCATAACGTCATATAACAGTTCTGATACCTTTCAAGAAAAGGAATTATACCAGCTTAGGGCAGATAACGAAAAGTATACAGAATATAAACGAGATTCTTTAGCGCAGCTAAGGACAATGGTAAACTAAGTTCATATAGAAGAATGGCAAATATAAACGGACATATTCATGGGTTGTGCCATCGGTTGCTGAAGTATCCTCGACTATGGTATCATAAACATAAATCGAGACGACTTGTCAATCAAGATTTTTAATCTGAAGGATTATATGCGTTGCGAGTTGGAGGAAATCCATGATGCTTCCGTAGATTTTCCCGTGGGCCGTCTTTCCTTGCCAAATGGGGGAGACGTGTGTATTAAATTCGTACACTACAGCTCATTTAAATGTGCTAAGGAGAAATGGGAAGAGCGTAAAAACAGAATTGACTGGAATAACGTTTTTGTTTTGTTAGAGGGACCATCTTTCAGTTCTGAACTACTGGATATGTGTGCAGAGGTAGAATATCCCCTTTCTGTGATGGGACCTGAAAACCCAGAAATAGAAGCCACCTATTCTTTTTACCATGGATTTAAGTGGTACAGCAACTGGCGTTCCGGAAAATCTTTGGATTATAAGCACATCTTTAGTTTGAAACGTTATTTGGATGATTTTGATTATATCAGGTTTTTGAATGGAAATAAAAGTTAGCATTGTCATACCGGTATATAAAGTAGAAAAATACATTGAGCGTTGTTTGCGGTCGGTGTTCAATCAAACCTATGCGAATATAGAATGTATTATCGTCAATGATTGTACACCTGATAACAGTTTTATTATTGCAAAAGAATTAGTAGAATCTTATCAGGGTAGTATCGATTTTAAATTTGTCGAACATGAAAAAAACAAGGGGTTGTCCGAAGCTCGGAATACTGGTATTAAGATGGCAACCGGAAATTATTATTTTTTTTTGGACAGCGATGATGCCATACCACCTACATCTATTGAGAAACTGGTTGAAACGGCATTGTCAAATGATTGTCCCGAAATTGTTATGGGAGTAACCAAGGGCGTGGATGCCAATGGTAACAATGTAGAGGTGAGCTCTGCCCAAACTAAAAGTTTCCATGACAATGGTTCCGTGTTTAAAGGATATGTTGAGAATCAATGGTATATTATTGCTTGCAATAAATTGATACGACGTGATATTTTTGAAGAGCATCATACTTATTTTATGCCAGGGATTACACATGAGGATGTATTATGGAGTTTTGAAATTTCAGCTTATGTCAATGCATTAATTTTATGTAATGATGTAACATATTATTATTATATTGCTGACTCCAATTCCATCAGTCGATCCCCGTGGAATGCAAAGCGTATTAAAGATTGCATCTCGATTCTTGAAAAGAAAGCGACTTATATCGGAAAGGTATCAGATGATAGACTGTTAACACAGCATATTGAAGAAGAGGGTATTAACTTGGTTTATTCTTTGTTTAGAAATGACGTGTCTTCAAATGACATGAAAGAATATATTAAGCGTATAAAGAAAATAACATCTACCAATCCTACGAAAAAAAAACATAATGTAAATGTTCCACTGTACAGAAAGCTAGTATACTGTTTTTATATGGTTATTTATTCTTAGTCTTATATTCTGCAGTTTGAATTATACTTAATAATAGATTGTATGAATAGTATTATACAAAAAGACTTATATAGATATATTGGTAATGCAAGCAATTCTTGGCTACAGAAAATACGCTATGTTTTTTTTGTGCCAGGATTTCAATATATATATATATATCGTAAATGTCAGCTATCAAAAATTCTAATTATAAAATTTTTTTGGTTGATGTTATTAAAGTTATGTTCCTTTTGGACAAAAATACAGATTCCTTATTCAACA
>QWCB01003133.1_pt1 | contig 12907 bp, 8 predicted proteins | sample 1972511 | NCBI WGS metagenome assembly QWCB01 (sample SAMN09866719, study PRJNA288562) | Human gut metagenome isolate term5_stool, whole genome shotgun sequencing... | isolation source: gut | host: Homo sapiens | place: USA: California
ACAAGATAGACAGCCATGTGCTGTTCGGCAACCGCCTGTCTGTTGTGGCAAGCGAAAACCACCCCCTCGCAAAGCGAAAGTCTTTGACCATTGACGACATAATGTTGTACGACATGGCTCTACCAGCACGCGGACTACAGGCACGCAACATCTTCGACGAGATGATACTCAAAATGAACGGCAAGATCAAGGTTAGGATAGAGCTGAACGACGTAAGCATTCTACTGAAACTCATAAGGCAGAGCAAACTAATAACCGTCCTGGCCGAAGCCACAATACACGATGAGGAGGGGCTGGTGGCAATCCCGCTGGAAATTACCGATTTCAGCATGGAGGGCTGCATACACATACGGAAGCAGTCCTATGTGAAGAACTCCGCCCGGGAGTTCTACCGTCTTCTAAGCCAATCAAGGGCTGTGCTCAAGTACTCTTCACTGGCAAATCTGCTGTGATGTCCCCCGTGTTTGCCACCAAGTGGAGGGACAAGCATCGCAAGAAATAGCGAGGCGACCTGTGGGAGAAAGCAAGGGTCGCCGCTCGTTTATTGCCGGCATGGGAAAATCCGGTGGCAAGTCACATTCTCACCGGCACCGCAACGCACACCTCAGTGTAGTCGGCGAGCGTGCGGTGGGCCTTTACGTTCACGCCGAGGCGCACATTCCCCAACTTGCGGAAAGTGTAATTTATGCCGACGCGCTCATAGTAAGGTGCCTCCAGCGCCTTTGCCTTGAAGCCTGCATGGCGGTAAACATACCAGCCGATGCTCATTGCGATGGATAACTGGCGGTAGAATACCTCATGCTTCGCGGCAACGCCGACGGACCACCGGCTGTATCTGTCGGCTTGCTGCCAGGCCGTCTCAATTTCCCTGACGTCGTCTGTGCAGCGGCTATAGAACACATCCACGCCCACGCCCGATGCCCATCGGCGGGCATACCGGCGCATGACGTCGGCCGAGGCAGACCACATTGCATAGCGTTTGAAACTGTTCTTGCAGTAGCCCGGGGCATCGGGAGGGGTGTAATACTGTGTCAGCTGGAACTCCTCGTTGAGTGCCTTGATGCCAGCCGATGCGGAGAAATTCAGATACCAGTAGCTTTTGAATTGCCCGGGGCGGAACTCGCAATGCCGCTCCGACACGTCGTCATAATAGGGATAGTAAACCAAACCGACGGCAGGTCCGACAACGTTTACGCCCTTGTTTGGCATGTTCATCGAGCCGTTGCTGTGGTGATAGTAGTCCACGCCGGCGCGTATGCCCCACTGCGGCGCGACACGGTATGTGCAATGCACACCCGCGCCGAAATATATTAGCCACCGAGAGCCTATGAGCAGGTTGTCTATGGCGTCGCTGTTGTTCCATTTCCGGTGCGAGTAGCCTATGCCCATGCTCAGCATGTAGTCAATCTCCCACCGCCGGCTGCGTAGCAGCGGACGGTTGAACGATGCGTATGCCGTGATGATGTTGCCGAGCCTCGACTTGTAGTCAACCGGCTGGTACGTTCCCCACGCTGGGTCATGGGCGCGCTGCATCAGCACGCGGTGGTGGTCGCTGTAGCGCAGCCCGAACGAGAACGACGGGTAGCCATAGTCGGCGGCGAAAGCGTCGCTGTCACTTGGCAGTGCGCTGTATGTCATGGCGATGGCGAAAGAGCCGGAGGCGCTGGTCTGCATGAATTTCCTCTGGTATTTATCTATCGTCACCAAAGTCCCCGGGGAAAAGGAAATCTCTGCGCCGAAATGGTGCAGAGAGTCGCGCTCCGCAGCCCCTGCGAGCGCCGGGAGCATAAGCAACGGGAGCAATATTTTGTTAACAGACATGTCAGTTGGCTTTTTCCGACATGAACTTCACGCGCACGAGGCGAATCTCATCCTCCTCATACTCGCTCCCGAGTTCCTTCATCGCCACCTCGAGGTCATCGGTCTCGCTCTCCATGAAATAGCCGTATATTTCGTCCACATGGTCTTCGTCCATCACTTCCTCGAGGAAATAGTCGATGTTGAGTTTTGTACCGCTGTAAACGATGGTGTCGATCTCGTCAAGCAATTCTTCGAAGTCGATTCCCTCCGCGATTGCTATGTCGTCGAGTGCCATCTTTGCGTCTATGCTCTTTATGATTTTCACCTTTAGCATGGATTTCTTCGCCACTGTCCTTATTCGCATGTCCTCGGGGCGTTCGATGTCGTTTTCCTCGCAGTGTTTCCTTATCAGTTCCACGAATGGTTTCCCGAACTTGCGGGCTTTTCCCGCTCCCACTCCCTGTATGTTCTGCAATTCCTCGAGTTTCACGGGATATAGCGTGGCCATCTGTTCGAGCGACACGTCCATGAATATGACATACGGCGGCAGGTTGACACGCTTTGCCACGTCCTTCCGCAGGTCAACAAGCATTCTGTAAAGTGCCGGGTCGAGTGCGTTGCCGCGCCCCTCGCCCAGTTCCTCCTCGTCTTCCGAGAAGTTGAACTCGTTGTCCAGCACTATCTGGAACGGCCTTGGCTTCTTTCGGAACCTGCGCCCCTCGGCCGTGAGTTTCAGCAGTCCGTAGTTCTCCACGTCTTTCTTCAGGTAGCCGGCGATGATGGCCTGGCGTATCACCGGGTTCCAGACTTTCGGGTTCTCGTCCTCCCCCGCGCCGAAACATTCCAGTTCGTTGTGCTTGTGAGACACTATGTCGTCGGTGGCGCGGCCCTTCACGAAGTCGATGATATAGTCCTGCATGAAGTTCTCCTTCACCTCGGCGACAGCATCCAGCACGATTTCGAGCGGTCTCTGCGCCTCTATCTTTTTCTTTGGGTGCAGGCAGTTGTCACAGTTGCCGCAGTTGTCCTTCGGGTAAATCTCTCCGAAATAGTTCAGCAGGAACTTCCTTCTGCACACCGATGACTCGGCATACGCCGCCGTCTCCTGCAGCAGTTGCCTGCCGATGTCCTGCTCCGCCACCGGTTTGTTCTCCATGAACTTCTCCAGTTTCTTCAGGTCCTTGTTGCTGTAGAAGACTATGCAGATGCCCTCTCCGTCGTCTCGCCCGGCGCGTCCGGTCTCCTGGTAATATCCCTCGAGGCTCTTCGGTATGTCGTAGTGTATTACGAAGCGCACGTCCGGCTTGTCTATCCCCATGCCGAATGCTATCGTCGCCACGATGACGTGGATGTTCTGCATGAGGAAATCGTCCTGCGTCTGCGACCGCGTCGCGCTGTCGAGGCCGGCATGGTATGGCGCTGCCTTGATGTCGTTGGCGCACAGTATCGCCGCCAGTTCCTCCACTTTCTTCCGTGACAGGCAATATATTATTCCGCTCTTCCCGGCATTGTGTTTTATAAACTTGACTATCTGTGTGTTGGTTGCCTCCTCGCTCACCTTCGGCCTCACCTCGTAGTACAGGTTCGGGCGGTTGAACGAGCTCTTGAACTCGGCAGCGTCGACGATGCCGAGGTTTTTCTTTATGTCCGTGCGCACCTTGTCTGTGGCTGTCGCCGTGAGTGCTATTATCGGCGCCCTGCCGATTTTGTTTATTATCGGGCGTATGTTCCTGTATTCCGGGCGGAAGTCGTGTCCCCACTCCGAGATGCAGTGTGCCTCGTCGATGGCATAGAAAGATATTTGCACTTCGCGCAGGAACTCGGCATATTCCTCCTTTGTGAGCGACTCCGGCGCTACATACAGCAGTTTTGTCTTGCCGCTCTTTATGTCGTTCTTAACGAGGTCGATGGCCGACTTGTTCAACGAGGAGTTGATGTAGTGCGCAATCCCTTCCTCCTCGCTCAGTCCGTTTATAACATCAACCTGGTTCTTCATCAGCGCTATAAGCGGCGAGATGACGATTGCCGTGCCCCCCATTATGAGCGAGGGCAGCTGGTAGCACAGCGATTTTCCCCCGCCGGTCGGCATCAGCACGAATGTGTCCTTGCCGTCGAGCAGGTTGCGTATGATGGCCTCCTGGTCTCCTTTGAAAGTATCGAAGCCGAAGTATTTCTTCAGCGGCTCAATAAGGTTTATTTCTTTCATCGCATAGTATGTTTAGACCTCCGCCGGCTTTCATTTCTCGAGTTTCTGCAAGTGAGCCTTGCCGAGTTGCTTCCTGGCATAGTCAAGCGACACGGTGAAGCTCTTCGCTTCTTTCGACGGCATCTCGAACATTGCGTCCATCATCACGCTCTCCACTATTGAGCGCAGGCCGCGCGCCCCGAGTTTGTATTCCATCGCCTTATCCACGAGGAAATCGAGAGTCTCCTCCGGGAATTTCAGTCTTATGCCGTCCATCTTGAACAGTTTCTCGTATTGCCTCACTATTGAGTTTTTCGGCTCGACGAGTATCTTGCGCAGGGCAGCCTTGTCAAGCGGGTTGAGGAAAGTAAGCACCGGCATCCGGCCTATCAGCTCTGGTATTAGCCCATACGACTTGAGGTCCTGCGGCAGTATGTATTTCATCATGTCATCCTTGTCTATATGCCTGACGTTCTGCACCGAGCTGTATCCCACGACGTGTGTGTTCAGCCTCTGTGCTATCTTGCGCTCTATGCCGTCGAACGCCCCGCCGCATATAAACAATATGTTGCGCGTGTCGAGGTGTATGTAGTCCTGGTCGGGGTGTTTCCTTCCGCCCTTCGGCGGGACGTTGACGACCGCCCCCTCGAGCAGTTTCAGCATGCTCTGCTGAACCCCCTCGCCACTGACGTCGCGCGTTATCGACGGGTTGTCGCCCTTTCGTGCTATCTTGTCTATCTCGTCTATGAACACGATGCCGCGCTCGGCAGCCGCCTGGTCGTAGTCGGCCACCTGCAGCAGGCGGCTCAGTATGCTCTCAACGTCCTCGCCCACATAGCCGGCCTCGGTGAACACCGTGGCGTCGACAATGGTGAACGGCACCTCGAGCAGCTTTGCTATCGTGCGCGCCAGAAGGGTCTTTCCCGTCCCGGTGCGGCCCACCATTATGATGTTGCTCTTCTCAATCTCAACGCCAGCCTTGTCTTCCGGCTGCTGCAGCCGCTTGTAGTGGTTGTACACCGCCACTGCGAGGAAGCGCTTTGCCTCGTCCTGGCCTATGACATACTGGTCGAGGTAGGCCTTTATCTCCTGCGGCTTGGGCACTTTCTTTATCCTGAACTTCTCCTGCCCTCGCGGCTTTTCCTCCCCGGCAAGTCCGGAAGTCACCAGTATTTCATGTGCCTGCTCGATGCAGTTCTCACAGATAAATCCCGTCATTCCTGTTATAAGGAGCCTGACCTCGTCCTCGCTCCTTCCGCAGAAACTGCAAACTTTCTTCATTTCTTCTTTTTAAGCACGTCGTCAATCATTCCATATTCCTTTGCCTCCTCTGCCGTCATCCAGTAGTTCCGGTCGCTGTCGGCATACACCTTGTCGTATGGTGTGTGCGAGTGCTCTGATATGATCGTGTACAGTTCCTTCTTGAATTTCAGTATTTCCTTCGCCTCTATCTCTATGTCGGAAGCCTGTCCCTGCACACCTCCGAGCGGCTGGTGTATCATCACGCGGCTGTGCGTCAGCGCTGAGCGTTTGCCCTCCTGCCCGCTGACGAGCAGCACTGCCGCCATCGACGCCGCCATGCCGGTGCATATCGTTGCCACGTCGCTCGTTATGAACTGCATGGTGTCATAGATTCCCAGTCCTGCGGTGACGCTTCCTCCCGGCGAGTTGATATATATGGATATGTCCTTGCCGGGGTCTGTCGAGTCGAGGTACAGCAGCTGCGCCTGCAGCGTGTTCGCGGTGTAGTCGTCAATCTGTGTCCCGAGGAATATGATGCGGTCCATCATCAGCCTTGAGAACACGTCCATCTGCGTAACGTTGAGCTGTCGTTCCTCGAGTATATACGGGTTTAGATACTGTGACTGTAATTTAATGACATCATCAATGGCCAGTCCGTTCATTCCAAGATGCTGCGTAGCATATTTTCTAAAATCGTTCATGTTTCCCTTGTTTTTAATCCATGAAAAAGAGGTTATCGACCTTTTTCATGCACTTTGTAGATACAAAGTTATGAAAAAAAGTCGATAACCCCGAACTTTTTCCAGAAAAAATCCGTAAAAAATGTTATTTCGGCATTTCCTCCTGTTCTTCCACGTCTATATTCTATGCCTGAAACAGTTTGTTGAACTCATCGAGCGTTATGTCCTTCTCGTTGAGTTTCACCACTTTCTTCAGCACGTCGGTCAGTTTGCGGTCTATGCTGCGGTCAACGAGGTTGTCAACATATTCTTTCTTCTTGAGCATGTCTGCGGCATAGTTCTCGAGGTATTCGTCCGGCACGTTGTTCATCCCGTACTGTGCGAACTGCGCGCGTGCGGCCTCCTTTGCGGCCTCCTTGATGTCCGCGTCGTCAATCTTTATGTCGTTTGCTGCCACGAGTTGCTCCTTGATGAGGTGCCATGTGAGTTCCCTTATGCTGCTGTCATAGTTCTTCTCCACGAAGTCCTCGCCCTTGTCCTTGTTGCCCTTGAGCATAATCCGCTTCAGTATGGCGTCAGGGAAGGACAGTTTTCCCACCTTTTCCTCGCAGTGCTTGCGCAGGTCGGTTATGAAACGGAAATCGCTGTCGGTTGCGAACTGCGCCTTCAGGTCCTGTGCTATGCGTTCGCGGAAAGCCTTCTCGTCGGCAATCTTGCCCTCACCATACACCTGGTCGAACAGAGCCTTGTCAACGCCAGCCTTGACGAAGCGTGATATTTCGGTGATCTGGTAACTGAAGTCGGCTGTGATTTTCTCCGCCTCGTCGCGTGTCACCTTCAGCATTCCCTGTATCTCGGCAGTGCCTTCCGGGTAAGCCTTCCTCGGGTTGAACGTTATCACGTCGCCCAGCTTCACGTCCTTGAAGAGAGCCTTCTGGTCCTCCACCTTGATATATTCAGGCATCATTATCGCGCCCTCCACGGCAACGCCTCCCTCCTTGGTGTTTCCGTCGCCATCGAGCTCGCGCATGTCGCCCTTCAGCATGTCGTTGGGCTGGTATTCCTTCACCTTGTCATAGTGTCCCGAGCGCGACGCGTACATCTCCACCTGCTGGTCTATTATCTTGTCGTCAACGGTGATGTTGTAGAAATCCACCTTGTCGTCGCCGTTCAGCTCAATCTTGAACTCCGGGGCGACTGCGATGTCGAAGACGAAAGTATATGGCGCGCCCTTCTCGAAGTCCACCGGCGCCTGCTTCTCTGACGGGACAGGTTCGCCAAGCATCTGCACCTTGTTGTCACGCACATACTTGTAAATCTCCTCCCCCAGGATGTTGTTTATGACATCCACCTTCACGGCATCGCCATACTGGCGGCGCACCAAGCTCATCGGCACCTGTCCCGGACGGAACCCGGGGACGTTGGCACGCTTGCGGTAATCCTTCAGTTGCTTCTCCACCTTCCCGGCAAAATCAGCCTCCTCGACCGTCAAGGTCATAAGGCCGTTCACCTTGTCTGGATTCTCAAATGTTACTTTCATCGGTATTATTTAAATCTTTGATTATTACTAATTTCACGAATTGAGTTGCAAAATTAAGCATATTTTTTTTAATTATATTACATAACAGCCGAAAAATTTGTTTTTTTAACCCAAATGCGGTCGGCACAGTGGGGATTATCTCCTCACTATTTTAAGCGTAGAATTGTTCTGTTGGCTCAAGGAGAAGAGCTATACCCTTTTCTTCGCCGTTGGTCTTGGTGCTTATCCAATGCTCACAGAACTCCTCTTTCGTGTAGGCTACAAGTCCATTGCCTGGGTCTGCGACATATACGGTATATTTTCCTTTATTGTGCTTTTTTATCTTATAGACAACAACAAAATGGTTTTGATTACAATGAGCAATGCAAGGCAGTGGTACTTCATGAACAAGTGTATCAAAACTCAAACGTCCTCCAATAGTCTTGAAGCCGATGGTTTCTGCAGCCTTGCTAATACCTAACAAAGACACTCCGTCTTTGCCTAAGGAACAGATTTCCCGCAATTGCTCCTTATCAGCTTGCTGTCCATAATGTTTGGCTATCATCGCCAAACAGGAAGGACCGCAATCCACAGCATCTTGCTGCTTTATTAAAATCATAGTGTTTATACCGCTGTTTTTTACTTCAAAATCTCGTAATTTCACTACTTGTCGTTCTTCCTTTATACTTGCTGCGTTGCGGATTAAAAGAATAACGTAGTTGCAACATCACGCCTCTTGTATCAAGGTTCCTGTCCTTTGCGAAATAGATACCATTCATATTGCTATGCCATCTTTCCTTATCGGTATTGAATAAATCTGAAATTTTAAGCCATATCGCCAATTTGTTCTTAAACAAATAAGCATTAAGCCCTATATCTGTACGAAAAGTGGGGTTGAAGTTCGACAAATACAGATTGCCCGCAGCCGTTCCCCATAAATTGCATGAAAGGTTTATGTACTTCGACAATCGAAAAAGGTTATCGAACTCATAACTGAAATAGGGCTTGTTGTAGTCCCTGCCATTATACGCAAGATTTTGCTTGAACAAGCTTATTTCTGCCTTAGGACGCCAGAATTTAATCGTTGGCGAATAGCTGACAGTCACACTCCATTCCCTGTAATGTGGAATGTTTTCTGTTGTAAAGAGTACCGCAGCCGTTCCATCTTCCCACTTCTGCGTCGTTCTCATCAAACTGTTTTGATACCAAGTATGGGTTGCGTCAACAATGAAATCTTTCCATGAGAACATAAAATCAAGAATATAATCATAAGCCGACACCAATAACGGATTCCCTTTTTGGTAGGTACATTTATCCACATAAACAGTACTGCTGTTCAACTGTCCGTAAGAGGGGCGATGCATAGAATTTCTGTAACTCAATGTAATTGAGACATCATTCTTGTCATAATCAACCTGCAGGAAGGGCAGGAAGTTCTTATAGCATTTACTAACATCTTTGTTACGTTCCCCATTATAGAAGTATTGATAGTCAGAAAAGTCCATGCGCCCTCCTACCTCGACGTTGAAGTTACCGAAAGTCTTCGATTGTGAGACAAAGAGTCCGCATAACTTTTGGCGGTTTTTATCTTGACTCTCGGTTAAAACCGTATTCGTATTCTGGTCTGCATGGTACGAATGGATATTGTCTGTGTAGGAAAGTTCTATGCCATAATTCAGTTTACCGCCCCAGAGTGGGTTAAAAACTTCTGCTTTCCCTGTATATAGGTGATAGTCTGATTTGTTTTTAGTATCTACGTCTTTTTCTCGTATCTGGTAACTCTCGTATTGCGACAGCGTCTCTCCGTGTATATAATCAACGTTTACGGCCAATCTGTTCTCTTTTCCCCAAAAAGTCGTGTAATAAGTATTAAGGCTATTGACAGTTTTCTCGTTGTTCCCTAAAAGCATAATCTCTTCTGAATACCTTGTGATATTATCCTCTGAATATGTACTAGTTCCACTCAATTCGTCTTTGCCCAACAGTGTCCGGGCGTATTTATATTTCATTCCAAAGTCATTTTTCCCTTTGTTAGAAAAGTTGAGACCTGCACTTACGTTGAATGACTTGTTGCGAATATTATTGTTGAACGATTGACGAATGTCGATAGGATTGCCGTTGTGTCCAAAACAGAGAGAGTTTTCCATTAAACTCTCCGTTCTTCCATATTGCCCGCCCATATCGGCGAAGAAATCCCACTTTTTCAGACGATAATTCACTTTTCCGAGCCCCAAGGAGCTAAAGTGTTTTACTTGAGTTCCTTGTGCGGTAAGATTCATGCTTAAACCTTCACCCTTCCTAATGGTCGTTATTTTGATGACAGCCTTTACATCGTTGCCATGGCTTGCACTTGGATGCAGGTCGATTTCGACACGTTTCACCTCATCACTAGAAAGTTTATTCAGCTCGGCGGCATTATTTATCCTAAGATTGTCGATGTATATCAAGGGAGTTCCTCGTCCAAAAACAGAGATTCCCTCCGCTGTGCGATTTATGAAAGGCAGCATAGACAAGACCTGAATGGCATCGCCCGTATGCGCCAACACCGTATGTTGGATATTCGCTTGTATCTTACCTCGGTTCATTTGAATGACAGGACGATTGCCCGATACGACCACTTCATTCAATTCATGTACATTCTCGATGAGCGTAATATTCCCCATATCCACACGAGGACTCATATATTTGTTTTTATAGCCAATGCTACTAATTTTCAACAAACATTCATCCAACGACGAATCAGTCGCCTTCAACAGGGCGAAATGCCCGTCATCTGCCGTTACTACTCCTGAGATAAAAGTACTATCTGACTTCGTCAGCAAGACTACATTGGCATACGCCAATGCTTCTCCTCTTTCATTGAGCACTTGCCCGCGTATATCTTGTGCATTTAGTGACAAGCTAAATAATATACTGACAACAATAAAAAATAAATCTTTCTTCATAAATCCATATAAGATAAGATTTTTTCAATATGTGTTTTATAAAATAACATATAGTAATTCTTCTTGATTTTCTGACATTTTAAGGAATATACGTTAATATTGTATTTTACAGTTTTATCTTGTTCTCATGGTCTCGCATTATGTCGTTTTCAAGCTCAATTTTTTTCTTGTCGTTCTTCCTAATACTCCACCTGAATAATACCCATGGAGTGAATGTCTTTTTTGTTGAATGTGTAAAGTTCCTGTATGCGCCGGTGCTTACAGTGGTCTTACTTCTCGGATTGCCTATGAAACTTGTGCATCCTATTGACAGTAAAATGTCAGGGGTGAAATTGTATGAGAGTCTGAGGTTGCTTTCCGGGTTATAGTTCTTCGTCCTTGAGAATTCAGTGTTTATGTAATTCTGATAGGAGAAAACTGTTCGTACTTCGAATTTTCCCCATTTCTTGCTCAATATCAACATGCCTGTGAAATGTTTTTTTGCCCCCACTGTTGTGTAGTAGCTTACGTTGTGAGCTATGTCCATCAAAAAGAAAAATCCTTTTACATGCCATGACATGTTGTATTTCAATTGCAATGAGCGGAAACGCCCCATGTTCTCATATGTCGTCAGCAGCACACCATTGTTTTCTGCAAAGTGAACGGGTTCGATAACATCGCTTGATATTCCGTATGAAATGCTTGCGTTTAGCCCCAGTCCACCTCTGAAATATGACGCATTCCAACCAAACGAGTGTGTCTTTGACGGCATAAGGAATGGATTTCCATGACTGACAAGAAGTGTGTCGGCAGACGTGTTGAATGGGTTAAGCATTGCAACAGAGGGTGATGTGTTACTGTATGTGTAGCTGATTCTAGTACTCATTCTGTTGGTTATGTTGTAGTACATGCCAAGTGACAATCTCGGTCTGAAATAATGATGATAAATGCTGTCAGATTTCATAGATACATACTCCATTCCAGCAGTAGCATCGTATGTCAGTTTTCGTGTCAGCATTCCGTTGTATCCTGCAAAAACAAACTCATTCAAGCGATGATGTTTGAATGTATAACTTCCGATGCCGGTGTTTTCAATTCTATCATAAGAGTATCGCGTTTCGTTCCCTATATTGAGACTTCCACCGTTGTCGAAATCTTTGGAGTAGTCCAGTGTCAATGTTGTCAGTTTGCGGTCATTGCTGTATTTTTGGGTGTTCACGCCTCCCTTTCCATTTACATTCTCTTCCAGACTGCTTGTGTTGTCTGCACGATTATCAGAATACACGGCATACATCTCCATTTCCTCGTCATCAGAAAAGATATGCTTATAGTATGCTGTTGCTGAAAACAGATGTGAACGGTAATCGGAAGTATTGTCACGTGTGATGATGTTTTCGTTCTGCTCTCCATGAGATATGTTTCTGCTTGTTTCCTTGCTTGCGTTTCCTTGAATATATGCAGCAAGATAGTCTTTTTCTGTAATACGCCACTTAGTCATCAGGGAATAATCATAATCATTGATTTTACTTCTTGTCTCTCCCGAGTATTCCTTCGCAAGCATTGGTGTCACAAGATTGTAACTGTTCACTTGTCTGCTATGACCCGTGCTGAAAAAAGCATCGCCATAGAGCGAAATGCGGCTGTTTCCTATCTCAAACTTTGGAGTTGCAAAATAGGATTTCTCCGGGTAGTCGGCACGTGCCGACAGTTGTGTGTACGTGTATAGCGAGGTTTCTTTCAGTTTTATGTTCATAATGCGTTTCACCCCTTGCCGCATATACTTTGCTCCCACCACGTCTATTATTTCAACAGACTTTATGCGTGACGGATCAATGGGGCTTATGCCGGAATTCACTCGCATACCGTCAATGAGTATCATCATCGACTGTCCATCGGAAGAACGCACGCTTTCACTTACAGGGTCACTGTATAGTAGTGGTATTTCCTGCAAGGCGATAAAAGGGTTTCCGCTTTCCTTCGCTTTCTTTGAAAGGTAGAATATATGCCCCTTTGATGTGGCACGGCTATTTGTACCCTTGACAACAACGCTGTCGAGCATAATGCTTCTCGTTTCGAGAATGAAATTCAAGGTTACATCTTGGGCTATCATTACAGAATCTTCCTTGCTCGTGAGTCCTACACAGCTCGTTACTACGTGATATTTTCCCTGTGATACTTTCCCTGTGCGGTATTCTCCATTCGTATTCGAATGTGTCAATGCCACCAGTTCTCCGTTCCGATAAAGGTATATTTGCACTTCATTTATGCCGATTCCTTTCTCGTCTGTTACTTTTCCCTGCACATAGTATTGAGAAAAGGCAGATATAGGTATTAATAAAAATATGCAAAGTAACCCTAATATTTTCTTCATAGCAAATAACTTGGTTATAAATTATATATTTTTTTCTTATCATTTCGTTCGGTTGACTCTACGGGACCGCAATCCATAGCATCTCGCTGTCGTTTTATTGCAAAACTCATTATTAAAATCAAAAATTATTATTATTTCTCTCCTTTAATGACGGATGATTCACTGCTTGTGTTGCTGTTTATGCGT
>QWCB01003140.1_pt1 | contig 12890 bp, 13 predicted proteins | sample 1972511 | NCBI WGS metagenome assembly QWCB01 (sample SAMN09866719, study PRJNA288562) | Human gut metagenome isolate term5_stool, whole genome shotgun sequencing... | isolation source: gut | host: Homo sapiens | place: USA: California
AAGTCCACCCTCATTTATCATGAAAATTTCTTTGGGATTAGCGGAATAATAATCCAGCTTAAACAGAACAAAAAATAATCTTGCTCCGATTATTGCAAAAATTGTTCCGGTAATAATCGAATCGAAAAAGAAATCTTCATCATCGTTATTCTTTTTAATCAAACGATGGCAAACAATCAATGCCAAAATATACCCGATTGCAATCAGCAGACCGTAAAATTTGATTTCAATCTCGGCGCCGAACAGATTAAAAGTCGCAAAAGTTGAAGGAACAGAAAATCCTCTGTCTATGCCGGTAAAATGCACAATAGTATAATCGCTCATATTTCCTCCGAATTTTTAATTATTGATACACATGAATATTCATCTTTGAATACTTTCTCAAGCCTTTGATTAACATCGTCTAAGGTGATGCTTTCCAAAACTTTCGGATAATCAAAGATTTCTTTGTTTTCAAAATGACAGGCAATAAGTTCATTTGCAAGATTGGAAGTGTCATTATAGCCTTTAATTATATTACCATAAAGTTTTTTCTTTTGCCTTTCAAACTCGTTATTTGAAATTTTATTTACCTTATATTCTTCAATTTTAGATTTTATTACTTCTATCGCCTTTTCAAAATCGTCACTTTCGCCGGAGAACATCGGAACACTGTAACCGTATCCGTAAAAATATTCATATGAAAAAGTAGAATTTATAAGTTTTTCATCAATCAACTTTTCATATAGATCGCTCGATTTTGAAACTAAAATATCGAGCAAAAGCTCCATCACAAATTCATCTTTTATGCTGACATTATGAGGACCGATGTTCTCTTTATATCCGAGTGCAAACATAGGACGGGAAACCGGCAGTCTTTCTTCAATGCGAGATTTTACTATATTGTCCGGTTCCTTTGGCAGAACTCTTTCAAACGAAGAACTTTTCCCTTTTTCCAGATATTTGTCGGCAAGAAGCAAAACTTCATCAACATTAACATCTCCGACAACAACTAAAGCCATGTTACAAAGAGAATAATAGTTGTCATAGCATGAATAGAGCATTTTGTCGTCTATTTTTGCTATTGAATCAACCGTTCCTGCAATATCAATTTTGACGGGATGATTATGAAACATTATAGAAAGTAAATTGAATAAGATTTCCCATGAAGGTATATCTTTATACATTTTTATTTCCTGTCCGATAATCCCCTGTTCTTTTTCAACAGTTTGTTTTGTAAAGTAAGGATGCCTTACAAAGTCAAGTAAGATTTCCAAAGACTCGTTAAAATTTTCGGTGCAGGAAAAAAGGTAACAGGTTTTATCAAAACTCGTATAAGCATTTGCTGAAGCACCGGTCTTTGCATATCTTTCAAAGGCGTCTAAATCTTCGCTTTCAAAAAGTTTATGTTCCAAAAAATGTGCTGTTCCGTTCGGAATCTCAACTTTTTCTCCGTCTTTATTCAAAAACGCGGTATCAATCGAACCATAATTTGTTCCAAAAATTGCATATTTGGAGGTATAATTCGGCTTTTGCCAAACATATATTGTCAGTCCGCTTTTATGATTGATTTTCAAATATTTTTCTTTAAGAGTTTTATTTTCAACTGTTTTTATATCATTCATTTATTTTCTCCGGTTATTTATTGCCTTGTGATCTTATTTCATATTTCAATGAATATTCAAATTCATTTGCCGCTTTTTGCAAATCTTCTTTTTCTATTTTTTTTGACAAATCAATAAGTTTACCTATTTCAAATCCGGGAATTTGACTTTTCTGCAAAAGCAAACTCTCTATCATTTCCGGAGAATCATAAAAACCTCTAAACATATTGTCAAAAGCAATCTTTGCAAACTCAAGTTCATCGTCGGTTATTTTTCCGCTTTTAAGATTTTCGAATTCTTTTAATATTGATTTCTCGGCAAGTTCTACATTTTTATCTTCAACGCCCGACTGAACAATCAAAGCAAAACGATTAGTAATTACTTGTGATGAACAGTAATAGCAGAGTGATTCTTTTTCTCTGACGTTCATAAATAATTTTGAATATGTTCCTCCGCCAAAAATAGCATTCATCAAATTCAATATTACATATTTCTTTGGATCAAATTCATCAAAAATAGTCTTTGCCCTAAAGCCCATTACAATTTTCGATTGAGTAAGATCAAATTTTTCACAGTCCGATGAAAAGTCCACCGTCTTTCCGTAATAGTCAGAAAGAACAGTGATTTTAGGAGTGCAATTTATATTTTTGAAAACTGATTTTATTGTTGTTTCTACGGTTTTTGACTCATCACCTACATAAATAAATTCGATTGCAGATGTTGTAATTAAGTCAAAATAAGCTTTTTTCAAATCTTCTTTTGTTATTTTTTCAATTTCGTCAATACTTCCGTTTGCCGAAATACCATAAGGCTCATCTTTAAACAAAATTGAAATGCCCTTTTCCAGAGCATATTTTCTTTTGTCATTGAAAATTCCCTCAAGTTCATTTTTCAAAAGCCTTTTTTCTCGTTCTATATCCTCATCGTAAAAATATTCATTTTCATCAAATTTAGGTTCTGTTAAAAGTGTCATCAAAAATTTAGCCACCTCTGCCGAAAGGTCTTCTCCGTTCATGGTGTATGAGTTTGCGATAAAATCTAAGCTAATGCTTAAAATCTGAGTATCTCCGTTTTTGATACAACCTTCGCTTAAACTTACTCCGTAAAGTTCAGCTTTCTTTTGCTCGGCAAGTTTTGCCGTCTTGTATTTATCGGAATAATTAGAAAGAAGCTTTAAAAGCAGTCTGTTAACCGTTGCCTGTTCCTTTTTCAAAGGAGTATGAATGAAAACAGATAAAATGGAAGTCTTAAATTTATCCGTAAAATAAGTATTCAAATTTACTCCCGATGTTATATTAATTTTTTCTTCTCTATCCATAAAAACCTCGTTTTGTAATTTTTACAGTAGAATTATAACATAAAGCAAGAAAATGTTACATTCTCAAATATTAGGCTGAGTCTTTATTTTCTTTCAAAGTGAAATTATAAATCTTTATGTTATAATTATTATATTAAATATTTGAGGTGAAAAAATGCTTGATTTTATAATTGAAACATCAGCTCGTCATATTCATTTGACGAAAGAAGATTTTGAAACATTATTCGGGAAAAAAACTGAATTAACAGTAAAAAAAATGCTCTCACAACCCGGTCAATTTGCAAGTAACGAAAGGGTTATTTTAGAAGGACCAAAAGGAAGAATTGAGAGAGTTATGATTTTAGGCCCATTTCGTCCCGAAAGTCAGGTTGAGCTTTCAAAGACTGATCTTCGAACAATCGGAATAGATGCACCTATAAATCTTTCGGGTGATTTAACAAAAGCAGGATCGGTTAAAGTTATAGGACCGGAAGGCGAAATTGAACTTGATAAAAATGTTATTGTTCCTAAAAGACATATTCATATGACTCCAAAAGATGCTGAAGATTTTGATGTCTGTGACGGCGACAGCGTTATGGTAAATGTGCAAACCGATGACAGATCACTTATATTTGACGACTGTATAATAAGAGTAAATGAGAACTTTTCTCTTGCCATGCACATTGATACCGATGAATCAAATGCGGCTAATGTAACAATGGATACAAGGGGAAGCATTGTTGAATATGCGTGATAAAACACCGAGCTTGATTAAATTATTCTTCATTTTTTTCAAAATCGGGCTCTTAACTTTTGGAGGCGGATATGCAATGATTCCCGTCATCAAGCGGGAAGCCGTCGACAAAAATAACCTTATGACAGAGAAAGATTTGTTGAATTTTATTCCGGTCAGTCAATGCACTCCCGGTGTTTTGGCAGTAAATTTATCAACTTTTGTCGGAAAAAAAACACGAGGATTTTTAGGCGCCGTCTTCGCTACTCTCGGTGTTATCACTCCCTCAATAATAGTAATCTCAATCGTTGCCTATTTGTTTTCTAAATTCCGGAACAACAAATATGTAATTCATGCTTTCAACTCAATTCGTGCCGTTGTAAGTGCAACTATATTTACTGCCATTATCTCACTTATAAAAAAAGCAGTGAAAAAGCCTTTGGAAATTGCGATTTGTCTTTTATCTTTTATAATGGTTGCCTTTTTTAAAATAAATCCGATTTTCGTAATAATCGGATCGGGCCTGTTTGGTTTCTTTTTCTTCAGGTTAAAGAAATTAGGAGGAATAAAAGATGAGTAGACTTTTGTTCCTTATGATTAATTATTTTGAAATCGGTCTGATGTCTTTTGGCGGCGGACTTGCGACTCTCCCCTTTTTGATGAGATTTATCACAAAAAATCCTTCCTATTTAACGCAAAAAGAACTTGCAGATATAATTGCAATTTCAGAATCTACGCCGGGACCACTCGGTGTTAATGCCGCAAGTTTTGTAGGATTTAGAAATTTCGGTATTATCGGAGCAATTTTAACAACTTTATCTTTAATTTTGCCCTCTTTTATAATTGTTTTAATAATTTCTAACATACTAAAAAAATACAACGAGAATAAAGATGTTCAAAATGTATTTAAAGCACTGAGGCCCGCTTCTGTCGGACTTATCGCCGCTGCCGCTTTTTCTGTTTTCTGTCTTGCTGTTTTTTCGCGCACATGGACTTTTGATTTTAATAAATTATTCGCCGGATTTAATTATAAAAACTTGATTTTATTTTTTGTGTCATTTATTTTAATGAATACAAAGCATCTAAAAAAATTGCATCCAACCGTTTTTATAATAGCAGGCGCAATAATAGGAATTTTGTGGAAAGTTTGAGTCTTATTCTGTTCAGCTTTATTTAAAAATAAATAATTGTATTTACAAAAATCGAAAAAAGTGTTAAATTGAAGACATAATATCCGAAATGAGAATGTTATGGATAAGAATTTTAAAAATAAAATTATAAAAATCGTTTCTGTTTTAACTGTTCTGTTTATGTTTATTGTTGTAGGTTTCTCTTCCTGCGGAAAAGATTTACCAAAAGAAAAACAAGTTAAACAGACAAGCGTAAAAAAACCGTCAAGTGACGGCAAATGGTTCTGGGTGCCAAAAAGAGACGCAAAAACAAATGAAATTAAAAGTGTTCCCTTAATGGTTACAGAAGTAAAAAAAGGAAGTAAAGCTGAAAAAATAATCAAAGAAAAAATGGCAACAAGCGCTTTTCAATATAGCGTTGCAGAATCCGGTTTAGAGTGGGTTATTGTGCAATACAATGTAGATTTAAGAAACATTGCACCAACCAGTCAAGGAAAACCGATTTCCGTTTCAATAAAAGCACAGAGTAAAAACGGTAAGCCTTTGAAATTCAACGGAAGAGACTATGTTCCACAAATGTTTGATTTATCGGACAAACTTGCATCAGGTGAATCGGGCGTCGGCTTTGTTGCTTTCAAAGCTCCGAAAAAGTCCAAAATTGTGCTTAAGTTCGGTGACGAACAATCCAATGTTCCATACGGCTTTTGCAAATTATAAATAATAAAATAAATTTTCCCCCTGCCAATCGGCAAGGGGATTTTTTATTATATTACTTTAGATAAAAAATCTTTAAGTCTTTGGGATTCGGGATTATGGAATATCTGTTCGGGTGAGCCCTGTTCCACGATTTTTCCCTGATCCATAAAAAGGACTCTGCTTGCGGTTTGTTCCGCAAATCCCATTTCGTGGGATACTATAAGCATGGTCATTCCGTCTTTGGCAAGGGTTTCCATTACCTGTAAAACTTCTCCGACCATCTCCGGATCAAGCGCACTTGTCGGTTCATCAAAAAGCATTACATCCGGCTTCATACAAAGTGCTCGGACAATGGCTATTCTCTGTTTTTGTCCGCCTGAAAGCTTTGAAGGATATTCATCTGCTCTGTCTTCGAGTCCGACTTTTTTCAAAAGAGATATTGCAAGTTCTTTTGCATCTTTTTCCTTTAATTTAAGGACTTTCATCGGCGCCAAGATCATATTCTCGATTACCGTTTTATGTGGGAAAAGATTAAATTGTTGAAACACCATTCCTATTTTTTGTCTTGTCAGATTTATGTTGTTTTTCTTGTCGTTAACCTTTTTTCCCTCAAAATAAATCTCACCCTCCGACGGTGTTTCAAGTAGTGTTATAGAACGCAAAAGTGTTGATTTCCCGGAACCTGACGGTCCGATAATTGAAATAACTTCACCTTTTTTTACTTCAAGATTAACTCCGTCCAAAGCATGTAATTTGTCATATTTTTTCTTTAGATCTTTTATGACAATTATGTTCTCGTTATTATCTGTCACTTGCACGAAGTCTCCTTTCTATTACTGACGTAAATTTTGTCATTCCTAAAACTAAAACCAAGTAAATGAGTGCGACCGCAATCAATGGCATAAATGCCGAGAATGTTCTTCCCAAAATTATATATCCGCCCTTTGTCAAATCTTGAATTGCAATATAACCGGCAATTGAAGTTTCCTTCAAAAGTGCAATTATTTCGTTCAAAAGCGCGGGAAGAATATTTTTAAAAGCTTGAGGTAAAATAACGTTAATCATCGTTTGACCGTATGTCATTCCGAGACTGCGAGAAGCCTCAAATTGTCCGCTGTCAATCGACATGATCCCGGAACGAACGATTTCGGCAACATAGGCTCCCGAGTTTATTCCAAAAGCTACAATAGCAACAACAACAGAATTTAATTGAAGCGGTGCCAAAATAACAAAATAAATTATTAAAAGTTGAACCAGCATCGGAGTTCCGCGAGTTATTGTCAAATAGAACTTACAAATTGCATTTAAAACTTTTAATTTACCTGTTTTATCGTAAGAAGTTCTAATCGCCGCAACTAAAAATCCTATTATTATTCCGATAACTGCAGCGCCTAAGGTTATCGCTAAAGTAACCCAAAGACCGTCAAAGAGATATCTCCAACGGTCATCGTCTATGAAATTAAGATAAAATATGTCTTTTAAATTCATAATTATTATTTGATATATTTGTCAACAATCTTTTTGAGCGTTCCGTCGTCCTTAAGCTCTTTTAAAGCCTTGTTGATTTCTTCCTGTAATTTTGGATTCTTCTTTGCAATTGCAATTGCATAATTTTCTTCTGCATATGCAGTTTTCAAAATCTTTGTTCCGGGATTTGCTTTTACAAAGTTTTTAGCCGGTTCTTCATCGATAATAACAGCCTGAATCTGTCCGTTTTTAAGAGCTGAAACAGCGTCAGAACCTTTGTTGAATCTCTTTACATTTTTCTCGCCGTAATCATCGGTAGCATAAATGTCACCGGTTGTAGATTCCTGAACACCGATTAATTTGCCTTTTAATCCTTCTTTATCTGTTATTGGTGAATTTTCCATAACAATAATAGACTGAACTCCACGAGCGTATGGAGTTGAGAAAAGAGCAGATTTCTGTCTGTCCGGAGTTACTGTCATCCCTGCGGCAACAATGTCAATCTGGTTTGCTTCCAAAGCAGTAATTAAGGTTGCAAACTCCATATCCTTGATTTCAAGTTTAAGACCCAATTTGTCTGCAACAGCTTTTGCAATTTCTGCATCTATTCCGACAATTTGTCCACCCTCGTGAAATTCGTAAGGTGGGAATGTTGCATTTGTACCCATTGTGAGCACACCGTTTTTTACTGTTTTAACGGTCTGTGCTTTTTCTTGCTTTTTATCGTCTTTTTTATTGCATGCGGCAAAAGCAAAAACAAAAGTTAAAGCAAGTATAGCCGATAAAATTTTAACTAACTTCTTCATAATAATACCTCCATAGGTTTTACATTGAATAAATTATATATGTTTATGCAAAAAAGTCAAGTATTTTTTATAATTTTCAAATTTTATTCAGTATAAATAGAATTATTTGAATATTTATACATAAAATTTTGGTAAAATGTATATATTGGCACCCGGGATTAATAATCCCGGGCTACCGGGGCGGGATGAACCTGGGGTTTATAACCCAGGCTCCCAGGATGGTGCGGAGCGTCGCGCCCCATACCGTAGCGGGCGATTATCAATCGCCCGAACCTAATTTTTAGAATAAATTTTTATTTATATGTAAAAATACGAACGCAGGATTGATAATCCTGCGCTACAGGGAAAGGATTTCTAAATTGGCAACCGAGATTAATAATCCCGGGCTACCGGGGTGGGATGAACCTGGGGTTTATAACCCCAGGCTCACAGGATGGTGCGGAGCGTCGCGCCCCACACCGTAGCGGGTGATTATCATCAGTCCGAATATTAAAGCCAATCGTAGCGGGCGATTATCAATCGCCCGAACCTAATTTTTAGATTAAATTTTTTATTTATATGTAAAAATACGAACGCAGGACTTATAATCCAAGATATCGGGAAAGGTTTTCTATATTTACCCGGGATTAATAATCCCGGGTTACCGGGGTGAGACGAACATGGGGTTTATAACTCCAGGCTACCGGGATGGTGCGGCTCATCGCGCCCCCACACCGTAGCGGGCGATTATCAATCGCCCGAACTGCCCCCTTGATTTGCTTTAATTATTCTTCGTTTTATTATATAATATACTCACTTGAAAGGAGATATTATGATTTACAATAATCCTGTTGATTTGGTCGGAAATACTCCGATGATTAAATTAAACGATTTCGACGGAAATTCTTTTGATGATATAAATATTTATCTAAAACTGGAGATGTTAAATCCATCCGGAAGCATAAAAGACAGAATCGCCCTTAATATGATAAATCAAGCAAGAGATGAGGGAAAAATTAATTCTGAAACAACTGTTATTGCTCCCACAAGCGGAAATACCGGAATCGGGCTTGCCTTTGTTTGTGCAGCTCAGGGTCTTAAACTTATTATCTGCATGCCTGAAACAATGAGCCTGGAAAGACAGAAAATTTTGAGAGCTTATGGAGCAGAACTTGTTTTGACAGACGGAAGCAAAGGAATGCAAGGTTCCGTTGAGAGAGCAAAAGAATTATCTGTTGTAACAGAAAACTCATATCTTGCCGAACAATTTACAGATAAAGCAAATGTTCAGGCACATTTTGAACATACCGCGCAAGAAATAATAAAGGACTTAGGCGGTAATGTCGATGCATTTGTCGCAGGAATCGGCTCTTCGGGAACCATTACGGGTGTGGGTCGCGCACTCAAACAATTGAATCCCGATATCAAACTTTACGGTGTCGAGCCCGAAGAATCCGGAATTTTAGTTGGCGAAGAAGCTTCACCGCATGGAATCGAAGGAATAGGCGCAAACTTCGTTCCTCCACTTTATGACAAGGCTCTCGTTGACAAGATTCTTCATGTACCGACAAAAGACGCAATTGATACTGCCCATGCTTTAATTCAGGAAAAGGGCCTTTTTGTCGGAATTTCATCCGGTGCAAATGTAAATGCTTGTATTCAGCTGGCTTCAAAAGATTATAATGTTCAAAACATTGTAACCGTTTTGCCCGATTCGGCAGACAGGTATTTTTCGACAAATTTATTCAACTATAAATGAAGAGAATAGAATACATAATTAAAGACAAAAAAATTAAAACTACAAAAAAGTGTTTGATTTTTTCAGACACTCATAATATCTTAGCGAAAAAATTAGCTAAAACTATCGAAAATGAAAGTTTTGACATTATTTTTATACTGGGAGATATTGTTGATCGTCACAAAAAAACAACGGAAAACGCATTTCCCCTTTTAGAAAAATGTGCAAAAAAAGCGCCCACTTTTTTTGTTTTGGGAAATCACGAAAAAGAACTGCACTTTGAGAACAGAGAAAAAATAGAAGCAACGGGTGCAAAATTTCTCTGCCTTGAGTTTGCTGACTTTGATGAATTAGTTATCGGCGGACAGGCAGGTAAAACAGATTTTAAGTGGCTTTCCGAGTTTGAAAAAAAAGAAGGATATAAAATCCTTCTTTCACATCATCCCGAACTGTATCCGATTGAGCAAAAATATGATATTGACTTGATTTTATCGGGGCATTCTCATGGAGGTCAATGGAGATTTTTCGATCATGCTGTTTATTCTCCCGACCAAGGTCTGTTTCCAAAATATACTCACGGTAAATACGAAAATATGATTGTAACTTCCGGTGCTTCCAATCCGAGAAAAATTCCCAGAATAAATAATCCCATTGAGTTTATAGTTTTGTATCTGCAACCGGAAAATCAGTCTTTATAAACCCTTGGTATTCTCTTATTCAAAAGACAAATAGTCTCATAATTGAATCTACCGGACTTTTCTCCTATTTCATCAAAAGTTATTTCCTCACTCTTGTCTTTTCCGACAAGGGTGATTTTATCTCCTACTTTAACATCTTCTATATTTGTAACATCTACCATCATCTGGTCCATGCAAATTCTGCCTATAATCGGGCAGCGCTTTCCACGAATCAAAACTTCACCTTTATTTGAAAGACTTCTGGGATATCCGTCTGCATATCCAACCGGAACAGTCGCAATCTTTGTAGGTTTATCGGTGATATATGTCGCTCCGTAACTGACTGTGCAGCCGGCATCTAAGGTTTTCAAAAATATAATATGAGAATAAAGCGACATTATTGGTTGTAAATCCATGCATTTTGAAATTTCTTTTGAAGGCGAAAGACCGTAGAGCATAATTCCGGCCCTCACCATATTATAATCATCGGGCAAATCCATGCTCATTGTCGCAGAGGAATTAAAACTATGAACATATTTAGGATTAAATCCCATTTTTTTCATTTTTTCTAATACAACATTAAATTTATTTTCTTGATTAATTGTAAAACTTTTGTCAGTTTCATCAGCTTTTGAAAGATGTGTCATCAATCCGTTAACATCTAAATTAGAAAGTTTTAGGACTTCATTTATTTCCGACAATGAATTATCATCTGTCTGAAATCCGATTCTTCCCATTCCCGTATCAATTTTTATGTGAACTTCTACAATTTCATTTTGTTCTTTTGCAAGCTCGTTTAATTTTTTTGCATATTCTAAGCTACCTACTGTAAATACAAAATTATTGGCTATTGCTTTTTTGATATTGTCATCAAAAACATGGTTTAAAATTATTATGGGTTTTTTTATTTCGTTTTCAATCAGCTCCATGCCCTCTTCAATTGTTGCTACAGCAAAAAATGAAACTCTGTTTTCAATATGATTTGCAATTGCCACTGCTCCATGACCGTAACCGTTGGCTTTAACGACTGCAGTTATTTCTTTGTTTTTAATCTTTTCATTTAAAATATTTAAATTGTGATCTAACGCCGAAAAGGAAACTTCGGCATAAACACGCATAGGTAACATCTATTTCTCCTAATATAATGATTCTTTCAAAAAAGGCCAATAAGCAAAAGTTGAAGTAATTAAAATTGCGCCTAATACTATACACAAGACTATTGCAAACAATACAGAAAACGGCATTTTTATTGTTTTCTTTCCAAATTTCGCAGAAAAATTAAGCGCCTTTTCGTGAGGACATTGTTGTTCTGACGTGCATTCAAGACAAGATATACACTGAACATCCCTCGTTTGTGACTCTTTACCCGGATATAACTTCATCGGACATGCTTCATTACATTTATTACAACCACTGCATTTATCAGAATTCCTTCTGATTGTAAAAATTCTGATTAAATTTGAATAACCTACCAATGCTCCATAAGGACAAAGATATCGGCAATATGGTCTTTTTATGAAAAGTGATAAAACAGTTGTTATAAAAAGAATTATCAGTCCGGCGGTTTCAAATTTACCGACAAAAATATTATACATAGCTTTTGCGGGATCAAACTTTCCGACATCCGTTATTTTAAAAATCAAAGCCGACAGCACAATAAAAAGTGAAATCATTCTAAGAAATCTCAGACTCTTATCTAACTTTGGTTTAATGAAATTATCGTATTTATCTTTGAAAAGTTTTTGTCCTAACCTGCTTAACAAATCTTGAAAACTACCAAGCGGACAAACCCAACCACAGAGCACCGGACCAAAGAAAACGCCTAAAACACAGACAGTGCTCATTATTATTAAAGAGGGAAGCAAAAATTCTCGAGTGAAAACTTCTTTTGTAATAAAAGTATAAAAATATTCCACACCTTGAATCGGGCTTATTGTATTAATAGCGTATTCATTCAAAAGCGGAATTAAATTTTTACCCAATGAAAGCTCTCTGTCAATATATATGTAATTTATAAGTATGAAAAAAAAGATTTGAACCAAAGCTCTATGATGTTTTCTCTTCAAATTATCAACCCTTTAATCTGAATATTTAACGGAAAAATTATATCATAATAAATATTTATTATAAATATCTCAAAATATATGCCAAATAATATATTATCATCAATATATTATTATGATTAAAACAAAGATAGAATAAACATAAAAAGAGCCGTCTTTTGGACGGCTCTTAAATATTTAGATTAGTCGTTCTTTTTTCTGAGAGATCCTACCATTGCAGTACCTGAAGTTAAAGATACGATTGCTGAAATGATTATTGAAGTTCCCATGATGCTTGTTTTAGGAGCTTCGCCGAGAGGTGTGCTTAAATCTTTGATTTCTTCCTTAGGAGCCGGAGCTTCAGGAGTTTTGTCATCAGGAATATTTTCTTCGGGCTTGTCAGGTGTTTCCGGTGGAACTACTTCATTATCATCTTCATCAAAAAATCCAAATTCGATGATAGCATTTTGATATCCGAAAGGAACAATTGTCTGACCGTTTCTTGAAGTCATCTGAACATCAGTCTTTAAGAAGTTCTTGTTGAAGAACGGAAGACCTGTAATGTCTTGAGTGAATTCAATTTGAATTCTGTATTCTGTGGGAAGACCTGCAGTATTTTCAAAATTCGGATTTGCTTTTTCACCTAATTTTTGAGATTTATCCCAGAGATCCATAAAGTCTTCCAATACGTACTGACCGTCTTTCTTAATTTCTTTTGTGATGTCTTTCTTGCTGTCTTTAC
>QWCB01004027.1_pt1 | contig 12847 bp, 6 predicted proteins | sample 1972511 | NCBI WGS metagenome assembly QWCB01 (sample SAMN09866719, study PRJNA288562) | Human gut metagenome isolate term5_stool, whole genome shotgun sequencing... | isolation source: gut | host: Homo sapiens | place: USA: California
GACAAGTTCAGAGCATATAAATCGGCCGACGAATCATTTAGAGATCACACTGAATTATTCTTCGCAAAGAAATGGTATACGCCATTTAGAAAAGTTATGTTCAACGACCAAAGAGGCGTTTACGCAATCAAGAGATGCGGTTACGCGACAGACCCTAGCTATCCAGCGAAATTAAAGCAAATCATCGACAAATACAATCTAAAAGAGCTAGATAAAGTTAATTTATAAGATAAATGCAGTAGGACATAAAGCCTTCTTTACTCATATGAAGTAGAGAGGGCTTTTTTATGCTCAAATCTATTCGAGCATTATCGTAATCAAAATTTGTTTATTTATGACAAAAAGATTAGGAAAATGTTTATTTATCATACAAGTTGTGGTATAATACAAAGTAGAGTAGTGAAATTTATACTACAGAATAGATATTATTGATAGGGAGAGGGGCTTATTATGAAAAGATTTAAAATGAAAAAATTCTTAACACTGGTGCTTGTGGCAATGATGCTAGTAACATCATTACCCGTTAGCGTTTTAGCTGAAGGAGAAACAAAGTTAGAACCAATTAGGTATTTAAATGATAACGTTGAGAACTTACCGGTTGATGTTTATAAACCTAATTTACCTAACGGCAAAACAAGTGAAGAGGATATAAAAGATCCAGATATGGCAAAACTTTATACTGCTAGAAGGGATTTTAAGGTTAGACGTGGTGAAGACTTTGTCATAAACTACGAACCATACATCGCAACGGTTGGTGAGGATGCTACGGAAGATGAAAAGAAAAAGATAGAAAAAACAATTCCAAAGCCTGAGTTTGATGGTTATACTTCGCCGACACCCGATCAAAGAACTATAAAAATAACTTATGATAAAATTAAAACATTGGCAGAAAGTGGTCAACAAATTGGCAATGAGTATAAAGGTACGAAAGATTATCAATACACGCCTAAGAGAAACAAGATTAAGGTAAAGCATGTATTTCAATCTTTAGATGATAAAAGCGAATATGGCCGTATGGACGGTAGCACAGACGATATTGAAACTGAAGAGTGGGGAGAAACAGGCTCATCCATAACCATCACTCCTTTAGAGCAAACAAAGAGACCAGGTTATGTTCCAGAAGAAAATGAAATTATAACTCAAATTCCAGAAGAAAATGCGAATGATATTGAAATCGAATATCGTTACAACCGTGCCCGCTACTTAGTTAAGTTCGACAGTAACGGTGGAAGCGATGTTCACTCGCTTAATATTTTCTATGGTAAAACAATACCTTACAATGATGAAGAGCCAAAAAAAGAAGGCTGTGGTTTTGTTGGCTGGGTAACAGATACAGATATAACTTACGGACCTGCGAATGACAAAATTTCTGCAGGTACACTTATAACAAATAAGGATAAAGTAACTTTTACAAATGCTGATGGAACTACAGATACAGTTGATGTAAGCAAAACTTTTGATGGAACAATTTTCCGCATTAAAAAGGACATAGAAACGAAAGGCTTTGTAAATGCTATGCCAGCTAGCGATATAGTCTTTAAAGCACATTGGAAGGATAAACCAAAAGCTGATTATACTATACAGTATTGGGCTGAGAAAGCCGATTATGATGACAAAGGTACAAACTTAGCTCTAAGAGATAAGTATGACTTTATCGGATCTTATGTAGTTAAAGATGCAGATACTGGAAGCAAACCGATTCTTAAGGATATTGCAGAAGATAATAAAGGAGATGGCAAAGGAAATATTACTTTTCCTGACTTAAATGATGAACGCTTGAAGAAGACACAAAATGATAAAAATGAGTTTGAAAGATACTACTTTTTAAATGAAACATTAACAGAAGATGCAAATAAAGTGCCAGACCCTGATAAGCCAGCAAAAAAGGTGCAAAAGACAGTCTTGGCTACTGGAGAAACAGTCTACAATGTCTACTATGACCGCAGAGTCTATACCATTTACTTTACAGCGGCTTATGGAATGGCATTTGATAATGTATTTAGCTTCTGGCCTACTATAACAAGAGATGGAAAAGTAATAGGGAAAGAAGGGGCTCCTTATAAAGCAAATGTTCGCTTCAACCAAAGCTTAGATGGAATATGGCCAAAGGATGCGGAAGTTTCAAATCTTCCGCCTACCAGCAGCGACCCGGATGGAGACACAGGTCTATTAGGCTGGATAATTAACAATAACGCTGGTGAATCGCCTTATCGTGACACTCCACCTTATCGTTTAAGTGCAGAAGATTTTATCGACAGTCAAGATGTAGTGGGTACAGATGCAGGTAATTTTGAGGGATTTGGTCACGCAGATCAAATACCTATAGGAGAAAACCAAACAAAAGCTAGGGATCGATTACGACATGTCCTATTGGAAGAGCGACACGAATGGAATCGATTATGATTTCATTTTGCCTCACCTCCAAGGCTTTACCCTTAAAGAAGAAACAAGGCCAGCAGAATGGATATATACTAAAAAAATTAATAGATATGATAAAACTTTTGATGAGTTAAATGCAGAGAGAAATGAAAAAACTCCTTTTAGAAGTGACGCTGACAAGATCGAATACATCCCTAAATTTCCTTGGGGCAAAAAATTATTTGATGGTAGAAATGCCTACAATTATGCTAACTACACTCGTAACAAGTACAAGTTAAAGTTAAACGACGACCCGAAGACGATTAAAAACGACAATGAATATACAGATGGCAAAGATCGCTTTGATGTATTCTATGAAATGCCATTAAAGGACTTGAACCTAGATACAAAGAATGTACCTAACAGACCAGCTTGGGTACCAGCTGATTGGGAATTCAAAGGCTGGGCACTAGATCCAGCTGGTGAAAACCTAGTAAAAGACGGTAACGATATTAAACTTCACTATGACCAGTTTCTTTTTGCCAAGTGGGGAGAACCAGATAAAAAGTATACGGTTAAGTTTGACCTAAATGGAGGAAACACTAATTATTTCATACAAGCAGACGACATTGCAACTCACAAAGCTGGAGAGTCTATAGAAACTTCATTAGGTAAGACAAAGTATGTTGTTCCTGAAAAAGTAGCTGACGAAAATAATGGTAGCATCAAGGTATTTGAAGTCGAGAATAGAATGAACATAAGAGAGCCTAAGTACAATTCTTACAGTTTAAAACCAAGAAGAGAAGGCTACGACTTCCTTGGCTGGGAAAGAGTTAGATTTATAGACAACGATCCAAATAAAGGAGAAGATGATTCATACAAAAAACAATACTATACAGAAGAGTTATATGCTTTCGGCAATGAAATAATATCAGACGTATATTTGAGAGCTATATGGGTTCCTAACCAACTGGTAAATATAAATGCTTATCACCACTTCTTAGACCTTGACTATAATGAGTATGAAGCAGGAAATGAAGAGCTGATCAAACTTGGTGAAACTAAATCACCATACGTTCAACCATTAGCTAAGAAGAGAGAAAATAAATTTATGGCTGCCGTTGCTAGTAAGCAAGGTGAGAACTGGTATCTAATCCCTAAAAATGAGTGGGATAGTCTAGAACAAATGAACCCTGTTCAAGGCTCAAAAGATTATAAGGCTTATATTGAAGAACATAAAGATACTAACGGAGATTACACAAGAAAGAACACTTATAACCAACACGGCATCGTAGAGCCTGAATTTAAAGATGATGGTAGTAAAAACCCGAAATTTGATAGTAATGACTTCCACTTTTACTACAGAAGATTTAGACAAACAAAATATAGAGTCAACTACATTGACGTAAGAGGTAAAACAGAAATTGATAATACTATAGGAAATGCTGCTTTAAGTAAAGATCAAAAAGAAACTAAGATAGATGAACTTGTAGAAAAGTATGGAATTATTGCCTCTGACTACATTGTAAATGGTAAAAGCGACTATGATGCAAGAAATTACAGACACATTCCAGGCTGGAAGCTTGATAGTAACAGACAGCAACAACTTTTCTTCGACTTAGATGCTCAAGGAAAACTTAATGGAATCAACGGAACGGGTCTTGATGAAGTGTTCTTCTACTACACAGACGTTAGAGTTATAGAAGTTCCAAAGGATGATCCAGTTCCAGATGGATATGTAAGAGTTACATTTAAAGCAGATAAGGGTGGTTCTTTTGGAAACGATAAAGATGGAAAACCTATCACAGAGCTACACTACAATGTAATAAAAGGACTAAAGTCAGATTTATTAGTAGTTCCAGAAGAATTAAAGGGTGCTGATAAAGAAGAAGGCAAGTACTATATCACTCCAGACAACGGTAAGAAATTTATCAAATGGGCTGATAAACCATTATTAAATCCAAATACAATTATAGAAAATACAAAAGAAGATTATTATGTATTTACAGCAAAATTTGAATGGTCAGGCTTATCAGCAAAGGGACTTGTAAGAACAGAAGCCTTCATAGATCCGAATGGTGAGTGGACAAACGACTTTGCACCAAAGATTGACGATTTAAAGAAACAGCTTGAATGGAAGGAAAAGGATGAGGTAGAAGATCTTCCAGCAGGGACTGATATAAAATTCTATGATGAAGAGGGCAATGAACTAAAGACAGATGAAGATGTCTTCAATTTGGTAAATGAAAAGAAAGCCGCTGATAAAGATGAGCTTGTACGCACAGTTAACGTCAAAGCAAAAGTTACCTTCCCAGATAAAAAAGATCCGCAAGAGCTTGATATACCTATAACTATTTACAAAAACGTTTATGAAGCACTTACTGGAACAGATAAACCATTGTTCCTATCAAAAGCCGAGCAAGGCGAACTGAAAAATATAACTGGCAATTACGTAAAAGTAACTGTAGCTCCTACCGGTGATTTAACTTCAAAGGACAATAAAGTTTACTATGTCAATCCAAAAGCTTGGGTAGAGATTCCTAAGACTAATTTGACAACTGAAGAAATGGATAAACTTGATCATTGGTCGGCAGATATTGACGCTCAAAATGAAAATGGACAGGCAAATGGTGTTTATGATTTTACTAAGCGTCATAAATTTAAAGAAGATACAGTTATCGCACCAAAACTTGTAGAAAAGGAAATAATACCTTATGACCCAGACGAACCTATAACTAGACCAAGTGATAAGTATGTAAGAGTTACCTTTGAAGCTGATGACGGACTTAATCTTACAGAGAAAAAAGCGTACTATGTAAAGAAAACTGCTAATATAAAATTAGAAAATTTAGCTAAACCAGGTTACGATGAAAAAATTGGTTACGCATATGAAAAGTGGGATAAAGATGATACACTTACAATAGATCAAGATACAGTAGTGAAAGCTTTATCAAAACCATTACCAGAAAAAATCGAGAAACAAAATGGAGTGGACAAACCAAAAGGTTATGTGGAAGTTAATTTCACAGCAGGAATCAATGGTAGCTTGCAAGGAGATAAAGTTTACTATGTAAATCCTAATAAGTTTGTAACACTAACACCACCTACTGCAACTGGAGATACAGGCTATGAATTTTCTAATTGGGATATAAACCCTGAAATTCCAAGAAATTATACGGATCCAGTTACAACAATTACTGCAAGCTTTAATTCTATAGATGCAGTATCAGAAACACCAAAGCCGGGCTATGTACAAGTTGATTTTGTAATTGATGGTAATGGCGGACAAATCGCTAAAGGCGAAATAAAAACTTATTATGTTGACCCTAATAGAAAAGTAACGCTAAAAGCACCTACAACTGTTGCGGATGTTGGATATAACTTTAATACTTGGACACCTAATCCAAAAGTTTCACAAGCATATAAAACACCGACAACAATTAAGGGAACTTTCTCTGGCATTGCTCCTATCATTCCAGCAACTGATGGACAAGGACAAGAAAATCCTAAACCAAATGGCTATGTAACAGTAACCTTTGATAAGGGCGAACATGGAACAAAGATAGAAGGACAAACTGTTTACTACGTAAATCCTAATGCTAGAAAAACTATTGGCGATTTAACAAGACCAAAAGTAGAAGCAGAAATTGGATATAAGTTTACTAAATGGGACAAGTTAGATACTAAAGAAATAACTACTGATATAGAAGTAAGTGCACTTTACGATAAAATTGATGATATCATTCCAAAGACAAAACAAGATGATTCCGAAAAACCTGATGGATATATCACAGTAAGCTTCAGTGCCGAACAAAATGGTAAATTAGATGGAACAAGCGTTTACTTTGTAAATCCTAATGTAGCGGTTGCATTAGATAAAAAAGCTCCAACTGTAATTGCAAATACAGGCTATACATTTGCTAGATGGGATACTTCTATAGAAAAAGATATCCAATACAAAGACGGCTATGTAATTAAAGCTCTATATAATGAGCCGGGCAATATATCTACTACAGAGGTTGCTGGCTATGTAAAAGTTGAGTTTAAAAATGGACTACATGGTACTTTAACAGGAGATATTAATCTTTGGATTAAACCAGGCGTTCAAGTAAATTTACCTGAACCTACTGTTAATCCAAATGTTGGATATAAATTTGATAAGTGGGATAAAGAATTAAGCGTAACATTAAATGCTAACGACCCAACTTATGTAATTACAGCTGAGTACGCAGGACTTGATAATGTCATTCCAAAGACAAAGGATGACGATTCAGAAAAACCAAATGGTTATGTGAGCGTATACTTTGTAAGCGATGGTAATGGAAGTCTTGAAGGAACAACAACTTACTTTGTAAATCCAAATGTTGAAGTTGATCTTACAGACAAGGCTGATATAATCACTAAAAAAGCAGCTATAGGCTACACAAAAGATGGCGGCACTTGGACTCCTAATATAACAAAGAAAATGTATAATACTGAAGAGACATATATATTTAACTTTGTTAAGCTAGATGATGTTATCGAAGATAAAGGTCAAGTTAGACCTGAGGGCTATGTAACTGTAAAACTTATTCCAACTGCCAGTGCAAAAGATGAGACAGAAAAATCATATTTTGTTAAAGCTAATACAACTGTAACAATACCAAGCACAGATCCAGTTGGCAAAGAAATAACTGATAAATCAGGAACTAAATACACATTCAAGTTTAAACTTTGGACAGTTACAAAAGGAACAATTGGCTCTTGGCAAAAAGGTACAGCCATAATTGATTCTTTCATCCAAGATACGGATATAACTGCTAAGTATTATATAGAAGCTGAAAATATAACTGGTGGACCTGTTCCTAAGGATGATGTTGTAACAGCAAAAGGCGATGTTCCAGATCCAAAAGATTTGATTAAAAATATTTTTGATCCTAAAGATCCTAATAATAAAAACAATTTGCCTGATGGAACAACATTCACATATACTAATGACGGCACGCCTGATGTTACTAATCCTGGAAAAACTACTGCAATAATTGAAGTAAAATATCCAGATGGTAAGACAACAGTGGTTGAAGTGCCAATTACAGTGGCTGACCATGTGGTTCCACAATTAGGCGGAGAGAATGGACAAAAACCACTAGTGCCAAATGACTATATAAAAGTAACAGTTGATACGACTGATGCTGCTACAGATAATACTAAATTTGTAAAAGTATTTTGGGTTAAACCAAATATTGAAGTTACAATAAATGATATTCTTGCTCCAACAGGAAAAGATGTTGTAGAAGGCGGAGTTACAAAGACAAATGAATTCGTTAAGTGGCAATTAGTTGGAAGTGATCCTGAAAAATTCTATGAAACAGTTATTACAGACACATTTGTACAAGACTCTAGAATAGTAGCTGTATATGAATTTAACAAAAATATTGAACCACTTGGAAAGAACGATGAGTGGATACCACAAGGATCAAATCCATCGCCAAAAGATTTTATAACAAATCCATATGATGACAATGATCCTAATAATCCAAACAATCTTCCTCCGAGAACTAAATTTGAATTTGTACCGGGAACAGAACCTGATACTCAAACACCAGGAACAGATAAAGAAACAAAAATCAAAGTTATCTATCCAAATGGAGAGGAAAAAGAACTTACAGTTAAATATAATGTAACTGGAGATGTGGTTGAACAACCAGACCCAAATGATCCAGCAACAAAACCAGCTGTTCCAAACGATTTTGTTATGGTTACAGTTAAGACTACAGAAAAAGTTGTTAAAGAAGATGGTACTCAAGAAGAAGTAGAAAAAGCCACAGACGATACAGCCTTTGTAAAAGTATTTTGGGTAAATCCTGAAAAAGAAGTAACTATACCAGTTAAAAATCCAACAGGACAAACAAGTGCAGACGATACTACTTGGATCTTTGACTCTTGGATAAATGATGCTAATAATAAAAAATATACTAACACAATTACAGATCAATTTGAAAATGAAACAACTATATTAGCAAAATACTACAAAGAGATGAAACCTATAGTTGAGCCTGATATGCCTATCGTTAAAGACGTAATCACTGAAGTTGGTGTTGAGCCTACAAAGGATACGTATTTAAGAAATATAACAGCACCAGATGGAAAGACGATAGAGGATATAGAAATCATAAAACAAGCTAACGTATCATCATCAGGTATAAGTACAGCAGAGATAAAGGTAATATATGATGACGGTACAAGTGCTACTGTAACAGTAAAAGTATTTGTTAAAGATAGATATGTGCCTCAACCAAGCTTCCCAGACGTTATCTATAGAGACAGAGTTATCGAAAAAGAAAAAATCGTTGAAAAGATAATTAAAGTTAAAGATAACGAAAGACTTAAAGAAATAAGATACATGCAAGGCTTTAACGGATACTTCAGACCATATGATGGTCTAAGAAGATCAGAAGCTGCTCAAATCTTAGCGAATGCACTAAAGGCAGACGGCTATGCTTACGATCCATACTACCCAATAAGTTACACAGACATTGGCGACACTTGGTATACAGAAGCTGTTAGAATAGTTTCTCAAGCGGGAGTTTTCCAAGGATATAGCGATGGTACTTTTAAACCAGAAGGTAAGATTACTAGAGCTGAATGGGTGGCAACGCTTAGAAGGTTCCAAGACTTAAAGAAAGTTAGCGGCAATGACATGGGATTAAGCATGGGCCACTGGGCTACTGAAGAGATAGAAGCAGCATACCAAGCTGGCTGGCTAGATGTATACACATCAGGCATAGCGACATTCGATGCGAACGCTCCTATAACAAGACAAGAAGTAGCGGCTGTATCTAACAAGGCCTTTGACAGAGTTCTTGACAAAGTTTACTTGCAAAGAAATGTTAAGAACATGATAAATTACAACGACATCAATCCAAGCATGCCTCTATATGAAGACATCTTGTGCGCAAGTAACACATTGTTGACAGATGGCAGATATTACAAGGCTAATACTATTGTCATCGACAATATTACATTTAACATTGTTACTGATGATTTGTTAATATATCAAAAGAAGTTCCAATTTATTTCGCATTAGAATTGCGCCTAAGGCTTGTTCGCTCTTCGTTAATGCTCAAGTATCGCATATACACTCCGCTTAGCTCAGAGCTCCACATCGCCTTATCCATAAATTTTTCTAGCGAAATAGTAAAGGCTATATAAGCTTAAACAATAGAATAAACTATATCAATAAAGAGTGCGTATCAAATGATATGCGCTCTTTTCTTATATGAAGATAGATAATTAAAAATTTTATGTCAAGCAAAATAAAAAAAATAATTAATTTTAGCATATTAATGATTTAAACGGGGTATATTATAAAAAAGGAGGTATATTTATGAATTACTTAGTTTTAATCGGCGTACTGCTAATAGTTGTCGGCTTTGCACTAAAGCTTGACGTTGTAGCAGTCGTTTTGATATCTGGCCTAGTAACTGGCTTGGTATCAGGTATGTCATTAGTAGAAGTATTAGACTTAATTGGAAAGGGCTTTGTAACAAACAGATACATGTCACTTTTCTTCCTAAGTCTACCACTAATCGCTATCATGGAAAGGTATGGACTTAAAGACAGAGCAGCTGAAGCCATCAAGAAGATCAAATCAGCAAGCGCAGGTGGCGTTGTTGGTTTATACATCTTAATTAGATGGGTAGCAGCTATATTCTCTTTAAGACTTGGTGGACACGTTCAATTCGTTAGACCACTTATACTACCTATGGCTGAGGGTGCTGCAGCAAAAACTGTTGACCTATCAGAAAAGAAATTAGAAGAGCTTAAGGGACTTGCAGGTGCTGCAGAAAACTACGGAAACTTCTTCGGACAAAACATCTTCCCAGTTGCGAGCGGCGTTTTATTAATTCAAGGTACACTAGCAGGAGCTGGTTATGAAGTTACTAACGCTGAAATCGCTCAAGGCTCAATACTAGCCGGCGTTGCTATGGTGATTTTATCACTAGTACAATGCTACCTATTTGAAAAAAGTTTAAGAAAGGAGCTTAAGAATGTTTAAATTTATTTATGCTAATTCAGCTATGGTTGACGAAGTCATCTACATTCTATGTGGTATCGTCTGCATTATGACTGGAATTAGAGGCTTAAAGAATAAAAAAGCTCCTATCGGTACCTTTGTTTTCTGGACACTTTTAGGTATACTTTTTGGAGCAGGTAAGTTTATTATCGACAGTTTTGAATATGGCGGAGCCATCATAGGCGGCTGCTTGATGCTACTAGGAGCACTAACACTTACAAAGCAAGTACAAATAGGCGAGTTCGATTCTCAATCAGAAGAGCAAAAAATCGCTTATGGCAAAAAGGTTGGCAACAAGATATTCATCCCAGCCCTTGCAATAGGTATCATCGCCATGATCATGGCGCAATTCAAGAGCTTTAAAGTGGCTGTTGATGTAAAAGATGGTGCAGATGTTTTCTTTGGATTTACATCAGCTCAAACACTTGGTATATCATCGGTACTTGCCATCATCATCGCTTTAATCATAACAAAGGCGAAATACTCTGAAACAAAGGAAGATACAGCTAAGATGCTTATGCAAATAGGCAGCTCATCACTACTTCCTCAACTACTTGGAGCACTAGGAACAGTATTCGCAGCGGCAGGCGTTGGCGAAATCATTGGTTCAGGCGTTTCAGCTGTAGTTCCACCTGAAGCAAAAGTTTTAGGCGTAATCGCTTATTGCGTTGGTATGGTAGTCTTTACCATGATTATGGGTAATGCCTTCGCAGCATTTACAGTTATTACACTTGGCGTTGGTGTTCCATTCGTTATTGCCAATGGCGGTAACCCTGCCATCATAGGCGCGCTTGGTATGACTTGCGGCTACTGCGGTACGCTACTAACACCTATGGCTGCTAACTTCAACATAGTTCCAGGAGCTATACTTGAAACAAAAGATAAATACACTATAATCAAGGCACAAGCACCAGTTGCTATACCTTTAATAGTAGTACACATTATATTAATGTTATTGATTGGATTTAGATAGAATTAGAAGAAATTTTGAAAGGAGACGATATTTTGAAGATATTAGTAACAGGCTTTGACCCCTTTGGCGGAGAAAAGATAAACCCAGCAATAGAATCAGTAAAGAAACTTCCTGATACAATTGCCGGAGCTGAAATAATTAAGCTAGAGATACCTACTGTAATCGGTAAATCTGTAGACAAGATCAAAGTAAAGATTGAAGAAGTGCATCCAGACGTTGTTTTATCCATCGGTCAAGCAGGCGGCAGACCAGACATCACTGTTGAAAGAGTCGGCATCAACTGCGACGACTGCAGAATCAAGGACAACGAAGGCAATCAACCTATAGATGAAAAGGTGGCTGAAGATGGCCCAGCGGCATATTTCTCGACGCTACCTATCAAGGCCATGGTTAAGAATATACAAGATGGCGGCGTGCCAGCAAGCGTTTCAAACTCAGCAGGCACTTTCATCTGTAATCACGTTCTTTATGGCGTAGCACACATACAAGCTACTAAGCATCCTGAGATGAGAACAGGTTTTATACACATTCCGTTCCTACCAGAGCAAGTAGTTGACAAGAAGAACATGCCATCGATGGCACTTGAGACTATAGTTAAGGGACTTACTTTGGCAATAGAAGCGATTGTAAATAATGATAGTGATATAAAAGTCACAGGCGGAGCTACTCACTAAATTACGCTTCATCCATTGACTTTGCGAGCAGAATTAAAAAATATATCAAGGAAAAATCATATTACCCTCTGCAATATTATTAAGCAGAGGGTATTTTTATCGGACGCTATTAATTAATTATTAAATATATTAAATAAATTTTTGACAAAGCGTCTAGCTCGTGGTATAATCATATTTACATTATTTATTATATAGCTATTTAATATACCTATATACGAAAGGAGAAAAATATGAAGAAGAAATTAGTTAACACAGCCGCTTATTATGCTGTAGCTGGCCTTTTTGCAGGAGCTTTCTACAGAGAGTTCACTAAGTACATGGGATATAAAGGCGTAACAGCGCTTGGCAAAGCACATACACATCTATTTGCCCTAGGTATGCTTATGTTTTTAATAGTTACTGCACTTGCATCAACAACAGAAATTACTAAGAGCGAGTACTTCGATCGCTTCTACTTTTATTACAACATCGGCGTTGGTCTATCAGCAACTATGATATTCTGTAGAGGCTTGTATGAAGTAATAGGCCTTAATAACAATGTACTAGACCTAGTTATATCATGGACAGCAGGCGCAGGACACGTTGCAGTTACTATCGGCCTAGCATTTTTATTCTTATCATTGAAACAAAAAATTAAAGATTAATAATATATAATAAGAATATACTTATTTAAACCCTCATTTCTTTTTTGCCTCATCATACGATGGGGCTTCCCTTTTGTTAAGTATCTGTTACAAGCATTAATTTATACGTTTATGGTGGTATAATTATATCAAAGGAAGTGAT
>QWCB01003162.1_pt1 | contig 12846 bp, 16 predicted proteins | sample 1972511 | NCBI WGS metagenome assembly QWCB01 (sample SAMN09866719, study PRJNA288562) | Human gut metagenome isolate term5_stool, whole genome shotgun sequencing... | isolation source: gut | host: Homo sapiens | place: USA: California
GCCAAAAAATTTTGAAGCTTTTTTTACAGAGTATTTTTTCGAATAAGCAATAACTTCTAATTTTTGATTTTCATTTAAGGTTTTTAGGTGGGAGAATTTAGCGTTATTATGGATTGCATCTGCACCTAAATTTTCATGGCTTATCGCACCACCTACACAACCACACTCACGACCGCCTACGCAAACAAGCTCACGACCGCCTACGCAACCACACTCACGACTACCTACGCAAACAAGCTCACGACCGCCTACGCTATGACACTCACTACCGCCTACGCTATGACTTCCACCACAAACTGCATTTTTATCATCTAAATTTAAAGCCCTTTTATCTCTTTCTAAAGGTTCTAAATTTGGCTGAGTGCTACTAACATCGCTTTCTGATAGGTTAAGATTTTGGCTATTTGATACGCTGATACCGCCTACACAATCACCACCGGTCATATCGTCACTGACTGTATCACTACTGACTGAATTGCCACCGACTCTATCACTGCCGACTGTATTATCGCTGACTGTATCACCAACAACCGTATCACTACTGACTGAGTTACCACCGTTTAAATTAGCATCGTCAATCCAAATTTGGAGGGTTTTGCCTGAATTGCCACCGACACCAATTATATATCTATACATAGTTTTCTGTGTATTAATGGTTAAAATTTTTTGGTTTTGTTTTTGTGCTTTTGAAATTAGTCTTTGTAGTTTTCTTAAATTTACACCCAAAATTTCAGCCGCTTTTTTACTGTTTAGCCACATTTTAGCCCTTTGTTAACCCAAAAGTACTTTCCGTTGCTTCCACCAGCTACCTTATGCTCAACTTTGTTTAAAGCTATACCATCTCTTTCCAAGACTTTCCTAGCTCTTTTGCTTATATAGCCCTTATATAAGCTACTAAGACTAAGATTATTTATCTGGCAATACGCTCTTAAATCATACTTTGTCTTTCGCTTAACAGCCTGTGCAAGTGTAGTATTTTGCATATTTTCTTTCCTTTTTACCACTTAAGCCCAAAATTTAAAAAATTTCGGTATCATTTCTTAATAAGTTTAGAAATTATACATAATTTTTTATGTGTTGTCAAGTTTAAAACATATTTTATTATGTAAAAGGATAAAAATGATAGGTGAAAAGATAAGAGCTATAAGAGAAGAAAATGATTATACGCAAAAAGATTTTGCTAAAAAATTTAATATTGCTTATGGAACTTTGCAAAGTTATGAATATGGTGAGACTGAACCTAAATTAAAATTCCTTGAAAATTTATCAAAATACTTTAAAATACCAATGAGTTATTTTTATAGTGATGTCGCCAATGTGTCGCCAATAGATGAAAAAAGTGTCGCCAATGTGTCGTCAATATATGAAAAAAGTGTCGTTACTCCGACAAATCTTAAAATATCACAAGAAAATATCTCCATTCCATTTTTTGAAAATGTCTACGCAAGTGCTGGAAGTGGTCTTATCAATGATGAAAATCCACCCAAAACGCTTGAATTTTCCAAGTCTTTTATACGCGATTATCTAGGAACTACCGAGTTTTCAAGTCTTAATATCATAAAAAGCAAAGGCGACAGTATGCAGCCAACCATACCAAAAAATGCACTCCTTTTTGTCCGTTTAGGGCAGGTCAAAGAGGGACATATTTGCGTTGTGCGTCTTGAAGATGAGTTATATGTTAAAAGACTTCAAAAACGCCCTGTTATCAAGCTAATCAGCGATAATCCCTGCTATGATCCTATAATTTTACATGAAGATGAGAATTTTGAACTAATAGGAACCGTGTTAGGATACATAAAAAGATTTTAAATTATATTGTGTGACAATTTTGTCAAAATTTTGTAAAAATTGTCAAATTTATGTCAAGCTTAAAAATTCCCATTAAAATGAGAAAAACACCTAAAAAACACCCTTAATATCGCACTTCTAAACACCTCACTATTTTTTCTCTTTTTCTCATTTCATACAACATTTTACAAATTATATCATAAATAATATAAATATGATATAAAATAATATTATTTCATCTAACATTAAACTTTAAGATGAAATTTGAGTTAAAAAATAGTGAAATTAAAGTGAAGATTAATGATTTTAATATAATTTTTTAATTATAAAGCTAAATAAGTTTTTATAATAAGTAGAATTCAAATAGTGAATTTACTATTTGAATTTTTAAGTTTTAATGTAGGTTTTCTATATAATTCATAGCGCTAAGCGCTGCAACTGCACCATCTCCAGCTGCTGAGACAACTTGCTTTGGGGCATCTTGTCTGATATCGCCTGCTGCAAAAAGACCTTTAATGCTTGTTTGCATTTTTAAATCAACCTCTACTTGTCCAGTTTCATTTGTGTTGCAGATAAATTTATCATCATTTTTAATAATACTATTTCTAACATTAAGCCCCACAAAAGTAAAAATTCCAGGAACTTTTAACTCTTTTGTTTTTCCGTCATTAAATTTTACTCTAACTCCAGTAACGCCTGAGTTATCTCCATAAACTTCATCAACAACAGCGTTTAAAATAAACTCTATTTTTGGATTTTTCTTAGCTTTTTCAACTGTTATTGGTGCAGCACGAAAGCCTTCTCTTCTGTGGATTAAATATACTTTTGAGACAATGTTTGTTAAATAAATTGCTTCTTCTAATGCAGTATCACCACCACCTAAAACAGCAACTTCTTTATTTTTATAAAAAAATCCATCGCATGTTGCGCAAGTACTAACCCCTTTTCCAAAAAACTCATTTTCACCTTTAAAGCCTGCTTTTCTAGGTTCTGAGCCAGTTGCTAGGATAACAGCTTTTGCCTTAAACTCATCACCGCTATCTGTAAAAATGCTAAAACTTTGGTCCTTGTTTTTTACAACTTTTACAACTTTTTTACTCTCTTGTTTTAAACCAAATCTAAAACATTGTTCAAGCCAAGGTTGCATAAAACTAAGCCCGTCCATTATAGTTGCAACTCCTGGATAGTTTTCTATCTCAGAGCTTCCTGTGATTTGGCCACCAGGCATACCAAGTTCAAATAAAACAACATCTTTAAGTCCGCCTCTTGTGGCATAAAGTCCTGCTGCAAGACCTGCTGGTCCGCCGCCAATGATAGCTAAATTTAACATTTTAATCCTTTTAATTTTATTATGAATTTATTTTAAAAAATAGATTAATAATAAAATTTGAAGCTAAAAAGCTTCAAATTTACTATAAAAGTGAGTTTATTTTATCGGTGATTGCTTGTTTTGACTGAGCGCCAATAAGCTGATCTTTTATCTCGCCATCTTTAAAGAAAAGTAAAGTTGGAATGCTTCTTATGCCAAATTCAACTGCTAAGTCTTGCTCTTCATCAGTATTTACTTTACAAATTTTAGCTTTTCCTTCAAATTCTTCTGCTAACTCATCGATAACAGGAGCAAGCATTCTACAAGGTCCGCACCACGGAGCCCAAAAATCAACTAAACTAACGCCTTCTTTTGCTACATCGAAATTTTTTGATGTAAGTTCTATATATTTTGCCATTTTTTCTCCTTTTAGAAAAATTAATATTATAAATTATATCGAAAAAACTATTAACCAAAAAACAATATGTATTATCAAATAGTAATATTTTCTATGAATTCAAATTTCTCTTTTTTAAACACCAAAGCATCAACTTGGTAGTTTGTAATTTTTGGATTTTTTAAAAGATAAAAATTTAAAGTTTTTAAAATTTTATCTAATTTTTGAGGAGTTATGCGATAAATCGCTTCGTAATCGCCCTTTGTAGCTTTTACTTCTATGAAGTGATAAACATCATCTTTTTTGGCGATGATATCAATTTCACCAAATTTACTTTTAAAATTTCGCTCAATTATTTCAAATTTGAGTTTTTTTAAAAAATTTATAGCTTTTTCTTCGCTTTTAAATCCAAAAATATACTCTTTTAATCCCAAATTTACTCTTCTATCCTTATCATAAAAGGTCTATTTAAAACAAATTCAAAATTTTCTAAAATTCCCATAACTCTTTTAATGTTTGCTTCAAGGCTTAAATGGGTTGTAAAATAAAGCGTGGTGTGCTTTTCACCCTTGTTTCTTGGTTTTTGCAAAAAGCTATCTATTGAGATATTGTTTTGACTCATCACATTTGTAATGCTAGCCAAAACGCCAGTTCTATCTTCGACTTTTACCCTTAGGTAGTATTTTGTTTGGATGTTTTTTTGCTCGATTAACTCCATTTTTTTAAAATTTTGAGCATATCCAAGCATTGGGTTTTTATTTCCTTTTGCAATGTCTATAAGATCTGCAATAACCGCACTTGCGGTTGCATCTCCTCCAGCACCTGGACCATAATACATACTTTCATTTAGTGCATCACAATTTATACTAACTGCATTCATTACACCATCAACTTCGGCAATTATCCTATCTTTATTAATTAGTGCTGGATGAACTCTAAGCTCGGCTTTGCCATCAGTTATTTTTGAAATTCCTAAAAGTTTTATGGTGTAGTCAAACTCTTTTGCAAAAAAGATATCTTCATTTGAAATTTTTCTAATGCCTTTAACTAAAATATCTTCAGGATCGCCATGAACGCCATAAGCAATACTGCTTAAAATCAAAAGCTTGTGAGCTGCATCAATCCCATCAACATCAAATGTTGGATCGGCCTCAGCATAGCCCAAACTTTGAGCTTTTTTTAGTACATCTTCAAAATTTGAGTTATTTTGCATCATATCTGTTAAAATATAGTTGCTTGTTCCATTTAAAATTCCTACTATTTTTTCAACCCTATTTGCGCTAAGTCCTTCCCTTAGGGCTTTTATGATTGGAATGCCACCTGCAACACTTGCTTCAAAGCCAAAAGGTGTATCTTTTGCAAGATTTTGTAAGGCATATCTGTGATATGCAAGCATGGCTTTGTTTGCTGTTACAACTGGCTTTTTTTTCTTTAAAATTTCACTAACTATACTAAAAGGCTTTTCAACTCCGCCCATAAGCTCAATATAAATATCTATATCATCTCTATTTAATACACTTTTAATATCATCGGTAAGTGGGATATTAACGCCTCTATCTTTATTTAAGTCTCTAACTGTGCCAACTACTGGAATTATCTCTTTTCCAGCTCTTGCACTTATTAGATCTTTATTTTTTTGTAAAATTTTAATAACAGAACTTCCAACTGTTCCAACACCTAAAATCGCTACGTTCATTCATTTCCTTTTAAGAAATTTTTTATATTTTTTGCTGCTTGTTTGATTCGGTTTTCATTTTCTATTAAAGCAATTCTTACAAACTGATCCCCACCACTTCCAAAGCCACTTCCAGGACTTACTGCAACATTTGCCTCCTCAAGTAGTTTTTTGCTAAACTCAAGACTTTTTATTTTTGAAAATTTTTCTGGAATTTTTGCCCAAACAAACATAGAAGCAACTGGCTTTTTAATCTCCCAAGAAGCATTTTCAAAAGATTTTATTAAAAAATCTCTTCTTTTTTCATATTTTGATCTTATCTCATCAATGCAGCTTTGATCTCCATTAAGTGCGATTGTAGCTGCAACTTGAATAGGTGTAAACATACCATAATCAAACCATGATTTTATCTTTTTTAAAGCTGCTACTAGTTTTTGGTTTCCGCACATAAAACCAACTCTCCAGCCTGCCATATTATAAGTTTTTGATAGTGTGTAAAACTCAACTGCTACATCTTTTGCTCCCTCAACTTCTAATATAGATGGGGTTTTATATTCACCAAAAGAAAGCTCAGCATAAGCAATATCACTAATTACATAAAATCTTTTTTCTTTTGCCATTTTTACAAGGCGTTCGTAAAAACTTAAATTTACAACCGCGGTTGTTGGGTTGTGTGGGAAATTTACAACTACATATTTTGGTTTTGGAATGCTTTCTTCAAAGGTTTGCTCTAGGTCTTTAAAAAATTTATCTTCATCTAAAAAGAAATCCTCCCCATAAACCAGTGGCATTTTTACAACATTTCCACCAGCTATTATGAAAGCTTGAGTATGTATAGGGTATGCAGGATCGGGCACTACAGCTACATCACCAGGATTTATAATAGCTGTTGTTAAGTGAACAAATCCCTCTTTGCTTCCCATGGTTGCAACTATTTCTTTATCTGGATCAAGAGTGACATTAAATTTCCTTTTATACCAAGAAGCACATGCTAGTCTTAATTTATAAATTCCTTGAGAAACAGAATATCCATGGGTTTTGTCTTTGTTTGCACTTTGGCATAATTTATCAATGATGTGTTGTGGAGTTCTTCCATCGGGATTTCCCATAGAAAAGTCGATTATATCTTTGCCTTCGTGTCTTGCTTTCATTTTTATTTCATTTATTTGAGCAAAAACATAATTTGGAAGGCGTTCTATTTTATTAAAACGAATTTCATCAAACATAGCATTCTCCTTTTTATTTAAGGTTAAATTTAAGTCCATTTTTTATGTTATCTAAGCTAGCGCTATCGCCAACTTGTATATAGGTCGCATCTTTTGGGATAGATAAGTTTAAGCTTTTTTTTATCTCATCTTCTCTAATGCTTTGTAACAGATTTAACTCATTATCAAAGACTCTAATTTCAGGGTGCCAAGCATCCATATTTTGAGAGATAATATCTATCTCATTTTTGCCTTTTATGTTTAAGAAATATGGTTTTTGTGGTTTTTGCAAGTCATATATAAACTCAGGTGCTAGATTTAAATTTGATAAATTTACCTCATATGTGAAAGTATCATTTTTTTTTGATACATTTTTAATATATGCTGATCTTTTTTTAAACTCATCATAAACCTTATCTGGAGTTAAAACTCTTGAACCTATTATTAAAATTTTATAACTTGAGTTTTGGCTGTTTGTAAATTCTAAATTTTGATAGTTTTTAAATCCAAGCTCTTCTAAAACATCACTAACAAGCTTCAATAAAATGACGCCTTTTGAATTCGAATTAAAAACAATCTCAGTTTTTGAGTTTTTTGAGTAGTTGCTTAAGATTTTATCATCAATCAATTTTTTTGTGATTTTTCTAATATCTGGATTTTGATACTCATCTATAAACTCATTTACACCCTCACCATCTCCGCCTAAATTTAGTGATATTTCTTTAGGTGTTACTCCAAATGCTAGGTTTAAAAAAAATAGTGTTAAAATTAAACTTCTTACCACGCTTTGCCCTTATTTAGCTTTAAGAACTCGTCATAGCTTATAGCACTTACATTACCTTTTTTTATTAGAAACCTATGTGGATTTTTGTCATTAAATTTTTCTTCTTTTTCTTTTGTATTTAGTGTAAAAAGTCCATGTCCTGTTAGAATAAGTTGATCTTTATTAATATCAAATTCAAAGAATTTGTCTGTTGTTTTTGTAGTTTTTGATCCAGTTTTTAAATCGATTATGCCTATCCAAATTTTTTCAGTTGGATTTATGCCTTGTTTTTGATCTTTTGCTAAATTTTCACTTAAAGACTCTTTATTATTCAAATTATCATTGCTTAAATTTTCATCCTCGTTTAATAAGGTAAGTTTTTCAAGAGCATTTAGGCTTTCATTTTCATCAACTATTTCTTCTAAATTTTCTTCATTGTTAGAATCTGTTTCTTTAAGGCTAAACTCCGGTGTTTTGTTATTAAGATTTAAAATTTCAATTCCTGTTTTTTCAAGCTTTAAGTTTGTTTCATCTATCATTGTAGAATTTGTTGAATATACTTCTGTTTTACCGTCTTTGAAATTTAAAAACTTATCTATTTCGTAAAGCTTAAAGTTAAAAATAACCCAAACAATGATAACAAGTAACACTAGCCAAAATAAAAATTTAGGAAGTTTTTTATGCTCTGTTATTGCAACTTCTTGCTTTAAAGGATTGTTGAATCTAGTCTCTTTTTTTAGTGTAAAATCTTCTATGTTATTTGCATTAAATTCATCAAGCCAAGGTTGCAAGTCAACCCCATATTCTCTTTCTAGTATCTTTATATATGCTTTTACATTTGTTTCTTTTAGTGAATCAAAATCCTTTTGTAAAATCCACCTTATATAATCAACTTCTATATGTGTTGTTTTGGCTATTTCGTTGATTCCAATACTTTCTAATTTTTCTAAAGCATTATTTTTATTGTTGTCCATTTGTCATCCTGTCACAAAATATTGCAAATGCTGCATTAACATTTAAAGAATCCCAGTTATTTCTCATTTTTATGCCAATTAATTCATCGCATTTTTGAATGGCCTTATTTGGAATTCCTTCACCTTCGCTTCCCATCACAAGCACCTTTTTGCTAGTAAATTCTTTTAAATTTTTACCTTTTGCATCTGATGCGTAAATTTTAAAACCAACTTGCTTTAACTCATTTAAAAGAGTTAGCCCATCTTCGAATTTACAAATTGGTATTTCATATGCAGCACCACTGCTAGATCTAATAATACCTTCTATTGCTAAACTTTTGGTTACGATAATCACACCATCAACCCCGAGTGCATAAGCTGATCGAACGATTGCGCCTATGTTTCCAACATCACTTAGATTGTATAAAACTGCCAAAAAATTCTTAGATTTTAAATCTTTAAATTCACTAAACTTATAATCTTTAACTTCAGCTAAAAAACCTTGATGATTGCCACCCCTTGCTAGGGCTTGAGCTTTTTTAAAGTCAAGTTTTTCTATTTTTATATTAAGCTTTGAAATCTCCCTAAATAAAGCCTTATCACACTCTTTGGCAAGAAAAATCTTTAAAAATTCATCTTTATGATTTTTTAACAGATGTAAAAATAACTGTTTTCCATAAATTATCATTTTAAAATCATATCCAAAGAGCCTTAAAAAATAGCTTATTTTATTAAATTTTTATAAATTTCTTTTTGGTTTATTCCTGTAATTTTTGATAAAAGTTTTGATTTTTGTTTTGGAGGTATATCAAGATCTAAAATATCGCTTTCTAAAATGGTTTCAAACTTTGTATTTTTGCTCTTATCTAATACGAGGCAAAACTCACCATTTAAATTTTCATTTTCTAAAATTTGAGCTAAATTTATAGCTTTATCAAAATATTTTGTTTCAAATTTTTTAGTTGCTTCTTTTATGATAAAAATTTCTCTTTGTGGGTCTATATCTGCAATATTTTTTATTAAATTCAAAACTCTTTTTGGGGATTCATAAATTATTGTTGGATAAGGTGAGTTTAAAGCATTTTGGATAGCTACTTTTCTCTCATCGCCTTTATTTGGTAAAAAACCTAAAAAGCTAAACTCTTTTTCTATTAATCCACTTGCAACAGCTGCTAAAATTAAGGCATTTGAGCCACTTAAAACTTCGTATTTAATTTTATTTTTTTGAGCAAATTTAACTAAGCTATTTCCAGGATCGCTAATGCATGGCATTCCAGCATCGCTCATATATGCACATATTTTTTTAAAAATATCTAAGTCAATATTTTTTAAAATTTCATCTTCATTGTGTGAGTGGAGTGAGTAAAAAGATACATCTTTTAGTTTTAAAGAATAGCGAGTTTGAAGTAGGTTTAAAAATTTTTTAGTAACTCTTGTATCCTCGCAAAAAATAACCTCGCATTTGGCTAAAACTTCTAAAATATGCAAGGATACATCAGATAAATTTCCTATTGGTGTAGGAATAAAATAAAGCAATTATTTCATACCGTATTTTTTCTTAAATTTATCGACTCTACCTGCTGAATCTACGATTTTTTCACTTCCTGTAAAAAATGGATGACATTTTGAGCAAATATCAACTCTTAGTTCTTTTTTGTTTGACTTTGTTTCAAAAACATTTCCACAAGCACAAGTTACGGTGCAATCCATATAATCTGGATGAATATCTTTTTTCATAAAATTTTCCTTTTTATATTTTTAGTTTTGAATTTAGAATAAGTTTGCATTTTACTATAAAAAATATAAAAAATCAAATTTAAAGTAAAATTTTTGATACAATTCCTACGACAGCACTATTTGATTTTAAAATAAAAGGTGAGTTTAGTCCAACCCTATCTTTAACTTTTAATCTTTCATTTTCGCTAAATCCACCCTCAGGTCCTATAAAATAAATTTTATTTTTATTTAAATTTTGGATTTTTTCGCCACCAAAATCTACCAGCACGACATTATCAAATTTAGTTAAAAACTCATCAAAACTACTGTAAATTTCAAATTCTATTATAGAGTTTCGCCCACATTGTTGAGATGAGCTTATCAAAATTCTTTTAAATCTTTCTATATCGAGTTTAAAATTTTTTTGTGAGAACTCAGTATAGATAAAAAATATCTTTTTAACTCCGATTTCATTTAAAGTCGGAAGAGTTTTTTCTATAACTATAGGATCTACAACTGCCCATGCAATGCTTAAAAAAAGCTCATCTTTTGGTAGAGAATGTTTAAAAACAAGTTCTAAAGAGATTTCTTTTTTTGAAATTTCTGTTATTTCATAAATATAATTATAGCTATCTTTTAAATTTCTTATATCAATTCTTTGATTTTCCTGAACGCGTCTAGCTTTTAGATGTTTAAAGTCGTTTATCTTTAAAAGCTCATCCCCAGCATTTTTATCATATAAAAAAACCATTTATAAAATCTCCAAAATAAGTGTAATTGTTAAAATTATGCTAACTAAAATTTTAGCTTTTTTCTTAAAATTTTCATAACTTTTTGTGTAATATCCTTTTTTTAAGGCTTTAAAACTAATGCCAATAAACGCTGGAAAAATAATGCTAGCTAAAATCATCAAAAAAACCTTAAAGTTTATGTGAAAATTAATAACAGGCAACATTATAATGCCTGTAAAAATTAAAGCTGAAAGACTGAAACTATAAAGCGGTATAAAAAATCTTATTCTTTTATGAAATTTAATACCGTTTTGCGAGTTAGAAAAAATAAAAATTAAAAAAATCAAGCTTAAGGCTATAAAAAACTTTGAAAAAAAACTATGTAAAGCAAGACTTAAATCATAAAATTCTATCATTTAGCAATCTTTTGGAAAATTAAACTTAACGCCATTTTTAAGTTTTGTAAAAAACTCTTTATCATCTAAATCAGCTAAAATTTCAGGACTAAAACTTATATCTTTAAGTTCTATTTTTCCCATATCTTCATTGTATGCATCATCTCTAAAGCATTGTGCATATCCAGTGGCTGTTTCATGAACTATAATACTATAAAGTGCAACATTTTTTTCATTATTGTGCATATTTGTAAGGCTTAAAAGTCTGTCAATTAAAATAAAAAAAACTCTACAAAACTGCTCTGCGCTTGGGTTTTGTGGAATTTCTATCCATCTTTTTGAGTGTTTTTTAATATCATTTTTATATTCATCGCTATCGCCTGAAAAAAGTGTTGTAGCATGGTCAAAACTATCAATTATTACTTTTATGCCTTGTTTCATTAATCCAAAATCATATACCATTCCAGCACTATCTAAAAAATTTGAACTAAGCATTACTTCGCACTTATATGAGTGTCCGTGAATACTCGTCCTGCAACGTTTTGAAGAGCAAAATCTTACAATATGTGCATTTTCAAAGTCATAAATTTTTCTTATTATCATACACCCTCTTTATCGTTAAATATTCTAATATGAACTCTATCTGTATAATTATAGCCGTTTTCAAGACAGAAATTAAATGCAAATTTAGCATTTTTTTCAAGCTCATCTATGTTTTTAGCTAGTGGCATACAAAAAACATCACTTTTTTTAGCATCTTTAATAGCGTTTAAAATCTCACAAATTTCATCATTTGGATTAAAATCAGGACTTATTACAAATTTATAAAAGCATTCTTTTGTGTTTTGTTTTAATAAATTTAAAGCTTTAAAATTTAGCCTTTTTTCTTTTGTTTCGCCTGAGATTGAAAGTTTTATGGAAATTGCATAAATGCAGTTTTTATAAAGAGGAAATTTCTTAAAATCAATCTCAATCGTTCCATTTGTTTCAAAATGAACTTCATAGCCTTGATGTAAAATTTCGCTAATAAAATCATAAAAAATTGGATTTTTATGGTGAATTAGTGGCTCACCGCCTGTTATTATAATAGCTGGTTTATAATCTAGTTTTGGAATTTTTGATAAAAGAGTTTTTGCGCAATCAATTTTTTCATAATTAAAATGACTTGTAAAAACAGCTTTGATTGTATCACATCCTTTTAAAACTTCCCCTGTTTTTGGAGAAATTTTAACTACATTAAAGCCTGGACATTTTAAATTACACCCAGCAAAACGAAAGAAAATAGCATTTATGCCAGTATATTTTCCCTCGCCTTGGATACTGTGAAATACCTCAACTAGATTTAAAGACATTTAATTTTTTACTCTAAATATAAAAACTTTATTCATGTCTTAGCCACCAGTTTTATAAAAAGCTCTACTTGAAATTTCATTTTGATTTATGCTGTTTTCCCATCTATTTTTTTCAGGTTTATTTTTTAAAACCTCTCTTAAAATTTCACTTGCTTTTATAATATCACCGCTTTTAACAGCTTCTTTTATGCTTAGTGCATCTTCAAAATACAAACAAGGTATTAAAAACCCTTCCGCACTTAGCCTAATCCTATTGCAAGTATCGCAAAAATCGTGTTTATGTGGATCAATTATTCCAAATTTATATCCATCTTCTAGCTCAAAAAGAGTGGCCGGGGAGTTTAGTTTTTTAACGCTTTCTTTGAATTTAAATTTGTTTGATAAAATAGCTAAAATTTCATCTTTTTTAAGACTTTTTAAAAAGTTTTTTGCATGGATATTTTCCATATATTCGATAAATCTAATTTCACATCCGTGATTTTTAGCAAATTCTAAAAGATTTATAAGCTCATCATCGTTAAAATTTTTTAAAGCTACACAGTTTAATTTGACTTTAAGTCCA
>QWCB01003688.1_pt1 | contig 12845 bp, 8 predicted proteins | sample 1972511 | NCBI WGS metagenome assembly QWCB01 (sample SAMN09866719, study PRJNA288562) | Human gut metagenome isolate term5_stool, whole genome shotgun sequencing... | isolation source: gut | host: Homo sapiens | place: USA: California
TTGCATCCGCAAAGCGACTTCCCGTTCTTCTGCCGTATCATTGTCAATCGGCAAAGGTTGCCCCCACTGATCGGGTTGAATCAATACGACAGGACACGTCTCACTCACCTGAAACGGAGCGATGACAAATCCTCTCTGTCCATTCAGTTCTTTCAGGTCGTATATCAGACGTACCGCTCCTTCCGCCTGTGTCAACAGACGGGGAACTTTCTCCCCGGGAATACGGTAAACAGCAAACGGCTGCTTCCGCTGAATAAATGCATCAATAGTTGTCAAATTACTTATTTCTTCGTCGGTCATCTCTTTTTCATCACACTGTTGACTACCCGTATGGAAGACACTAGTTTGTTTGTTGAAGTAAACACGTCTACATTCCATACATGGGAGGAACGTCCCTTATGTACAACTGTTCCTACTGCACGCACTGTATCTCCTTCATGTGCAGAAGATATGTGGTTTCCACTGACCTGCATTCCTACTACAATCTCGTCCGGCTGGCAAAGAATCATTGAACCGAGTCCGGCAACTGTTTCCGCCAATGCAAGAGTAGCCCCGCCATGCAAAATGCCAAAAGGCTGACGGGTACGATGGTCTACCGGCATTGTTGCTTCCACACGGTCTTCGTCGGCATAGGTATATTGAATTCCCAAGTTTCCCATCAATGCGTGGCGTGCCTGCGCATTCAGTTGGTCAAGGGGAATTTCGGCTACACGCACTTCGGATATGATAGCCTTCTCCACTGCAACGGCCACTCCGTCTTCCTCATTCGAAGCAGTCACATAATCGGCACAGGCTTTCACCGAGTCTTGTGAATGTCCCATAGCTATACCCAGCCCCGCCAATTGAATCATTGTTACGTCACACACACCGTCGCCCACAGCAATCACTTCCTCACGCTTCATACCTAGCACCTCCAGCAAAGCACCCAAAGAATTGGCTTTGTCGATGGCGCAGGGAACTACTTCCAGAAAATAGGGCTCCGAACGGAATACGTCCAACGCCCCATTCAGTCGTCTCTTCCAGTGATCTTCCAAACCAAGCAATGCTTCTTCGTCATCGCTCACCAGCATACACTTACAAGGAGCAAAATCAACGGCAGCAGAAAATTCTTCTTCTTTGATTATTTGCAGGTCATTCAACCGGGCTTCATTTTGGATATGTTCATTTTCAGGAGAATCCGTTATGATCGTATCATCATGATAAGTGAATAAAGCAAAACCGTTTTTACGGGCTTTCTTTTCCAGATACGGCAACATTTCGGGATTAATCCGACGTTCAAACAGAATTTCTCCGTTTTGTGCATTGATAATCTGACAGCCATTATAGGAAAGGATAAAACCTCCATAGTTTCCAAGTTCGAGCATCTTGGCCAGCGGCATTAGGCCATAAGTCGGTCTGCCGGACGCCAGCACAATACGTACTCCCATTTGCTGAACCTTCAACAGGGCAGCCAATGTACGTTTACTAATTTCTTTCGCATCATTGAGGAGTGTTCCGTCTACATCAAGAACCAATAATTTATACTTCATGATTACACGATTTTGATTTAGATTACAAAGGTAGGAAATTGAGTGAACGACAGAATCTTTTGAAGCATAAAGTAGTGTTATCACCGGATGTGGTTTGATAAGAGTCAGAAAATCAGCCATTGATGGAGAAGCATCCAGCTCTTTTTGATACTGCGTGACAAAATCTCCCCAATGTCCGGGAATATCTTCATGAAACCATTTACGTAATGTAGGGGATGGTGTTATGTCTTTTGCCCAATAATCGTATTTCAACCATTCTTTCTTCATTCCGCGTGGCCATAATTTATCTACCAACACCCGGTATCCATCTGTTTCTGAAAAATCTTCGTAAACCCTCTTTATCCTTACCTGTATCATTTCCATTAATATTTAGTTATCAATAGATAAACCGGGAAAAACGAAAATTGTTTAGTAGAACTATTTAATTCCTCAATGTGTCCTGCGCTTTTTTAAATTCATAAGGAGTCATTCCCGTCTTTTTCTTAAAAAGGTTATATAATATCGGGGCACTATTAAATCCGGATTCATCAGCGATGGCACGTATGGTATAGTTAGGATATTTTTTCATTAGCTTGATCGCATAATTAATGCGCAGTCCGTTGATGTACCCATTGAAATTAGTTCCGGTGCATTCTCTTATCATCCGGGCAAAGCGTGCATTATTCAGATGTACAATCTGCGCCAAATCTTCTCTTGAGAGCTCTGGAGAAAGATATAGCTGTTTTTGAACGACTGTATGATTTAATTCCTGGAATATTTTCTTGTTCTCCTCTTCTTCCCCACTTTCTTTGTCTGTTTCGTCCAAAAGTTCATCCTGTTCTTCAGGAGAAATCAATTCCGGTTCCAATTCTGATGAAACCTCCTGTTCCTCGTACACTTCCAATAACTGATTACCATCTTTTTTATTGGCAAATTTCTCGTTTATCAGTTTGGCAAGCATCCTGTTTTTATACTCGATTATATGGTTGAAACGCCACAAACGCCAAAGTATAAACAGGGTCAGCACTACAATACACGCCAAAAAGCAGAGTGAAACATTCCTTATTTTTAGCTGTGAGGCTTGCTCGGCGATGTATTCTTCTTTTTCGGAAGCACCGTACATCGCGTTCAATTCTAATGCAGCATTTTTCCTGTCGGTACTGTTAATGCTATCCGTTATTGCAATGATGGTTTCACGTATTTCTGCGGCTTCTTTATAACGATTCAGCCCCAGATATGCCTGGACTTCCTTATTAAGTATAGTTAAATATTGAGCGTTCAAGGTATCCCGCTGTGTTCTCAACAATTCTTTAAAGTCCTTACAGTTGTCTATTACTGTCTCATATTGTTTGGAAAGAATCAAATAAGGAATCGAATACATCTTGCCATCCGGAGTATGAGATTCTTTTATTGCCAGATATTTTTGATAATATCCTTCTGCTTGCGCATATTTCTTTTCTAAATAAGAAATATAGGCCAAATTTGCATATAAATAGCTATATTGACCATCAATGTAGCCTTCGGGAACCTCCGGTACTTTCTCTAATTTTTTAAGAAGTTTTTCACGTTCATAAGCAAGAGCCAAAGCTTCATCAATACGGGAATCTGTCATTAAAAATCCCATCTCTGCTCCATAATAATAGGAAAGCAGCATCATTTCTCTCATATCCTTTGACCCACGCAGTAATTCAATCGTACGACCAAAATAATTATACGCCTCATCTTTCAATGATAGCCTCCAATTATTCTCTCCTATGCAAAAAAGCAATCTAGCTTCCGCCTCTCTGTCCTTCAGTTTTTGAGCCTGCATAATTCCACTAAGAGCATAATGCATGCTCTCATTATATTTACTCATTATGGATGAAAGTTCAGCTAAATAAACCGTCATCTTCAACATGTGCTTAGGTTCTCTTTGAGAGATGGAATCAAGCAAGTACGACTTCCTTGCATACATAAAAGCTAGTTTATTCATATACATATTACGATATGACAAACTGCGCAATTCATTAATCAGACGCAGAGGGAAGGCTTTTCTGGTTTCGGCCTCATCCAACAACTGTAAAGCACGTTTGGGGTTGGAAATATAAATATCTCTGATATATTTTTCTGTATACAAAGAGTCATTATTTATAATTTTATCAGCCCTTGAAAATTGATTGTGTACAAATAGAAGCACAAAAATACATACCCAAAAACGCATAAAACTCTTAATCGTGTTTAATCATTAATTATCCAAAGGTATGTATTTTCCAAAAAATGTGCAGACACAATTTAAATTTGCAAAATAAAAATAAGAAACATTAGCTAAACATATCAGAGACGTAACATGGTTCCAAGTCAGCTATTCTCCTGAATCACAGCCCAATGCTTTGCTCAATCGCCCTTCAAGGCATACACTTAAGTCAGTCGTTACAAACTTGCCATTATAAAAAAGAGTAAATATGGTAGCCGGAGTAGGTGCATTTTGCGCCTGTTCCATACTTTCCAATTCAATTATTCTCAATGGAATGTCTTTGCTCTTAGCAGCACTGACCAAAGAACCGCGAACGTGAAACTCCGTAAACGGGCAGCGATGGGTATAATAAACGACTATTCCATCCTTATCCGGACACTCACCGCTCAACACGCAATCATTAAAAGAAGGATCAGGAGCAGCCGGGTTTAGTTTCAAACTTAAAAGGCTGAATCCGTAAGGGAGTTTTTCTATTGTTTGGAAACCTTGTCGCAACAGCCATTTCGTGTCACTCATAAAATGAAATTTAGAAGTGCCCACCACTGTGACAAGCCCATCTTTCCCCTGCAATTTTGCATCATCAATGGCAGACTGCAATAATGCCTTACCATGTCCGCAACCTTTATATTTACCTGACACCCAGAAACAGTTTATCATCAGATAATTGGGAGCATTCACCGGAACCCATGCTTTTTCAGCAGGACCGTATTCGATAAACACTTTTGCCCGTTCATCAATACGTCTGAACACATAGCCGTTATCGAACTCTTTCTTCAGCCATTCTTTTTTGAGTTCATAACTATCCTTGCATTTCTTATCTGAGAAAGCACAGCATATATGTTCGTTTGCAATATTCTCCTTTGTCAAAGTGATGTAATTGGTTTCCATAATATTCTATTTAATTAATAGGTTAAACAAATAACAGTTCGATATTCACTCATTGTTATGAGTTGGTAGCAAATCGCCAAGCTAATATCCTGCTACTTTTAGTTCCCTGCTGCATTCGAATAACTTTATATTCGGACACATTCACCGATTTTAATTTGGTATATAACTTTTCCAGATTTTTTTCTTTAGAAACCAAACTCGTAAACCATCCGCAGTTCTTCTGATATTTTTGGCTCTCGGAAATCATATTCAATAAGAAACGAACTTCTCCGCCCTCGCACCAAAGTTCATTCGCACTCCCGCCGAAATTTAGCTGCACTTTATTTATCTTCGTACCTTTCAGACTGCTTAATTTGCGTAACGTTCCGTCTTCCGCCTCTTCACGCGAACTATGAAACGGAGGATTGCATATTGTCACATCAAAATACTCATCAGGCATAATAATTCCATCGAAAATCTTCTTACTATCTTTCTGAAGTCGCAAGTCAATCTTATGAGCCAACACAGGGTTGCAAGTCACTATCTTTCGTGCATTTTCTATCGAAACCGGATCAATATCAGTACCAACGAAGGTCCATCCATATTCAGTGTGTCCTATGATCGGATAAATGCAATTTGCACCTACCCCAATATCCAGACATCTACATTTAGACTTCTGTCCATTAGCATCTCCTGCCGGTAAATCCGGTGTTGTTCCGTTCGGCTGGATAAGATCGGCAATATAATGAATGTAATCCGCCCTTCCGGGAATAGGCGGACACAAATATTGCTTCGGTATGTCCCAATACCGGATGCCATAATAAGTTACCAATAATGCTTTGTTCAAAGCCTTCACCGCTTGCGGATTAAAAAAGTTTATAGTTTGTATTCCGAGGGGATTGAGCGATACGAATCTCTTTAATGGAGGATAATTTTCCATCAACAATGGAAAATCATACTGACCATTGTGCTTATTTCTTATATGTAACTCACCTTTTTTTGCCATGCGGGCAAAGATACAGAGAATTTTCCTGCCTACAAATTCTTCTTAACTCTTATCCTAACACTCTTCTGAATATCATATATAATATTCTACCATTTCAATCAGCCCGGCGCGTAAAGTATACTTAGTTGCTTCATATACATTATTCACACCCAACTTCCGGAAAATATTCTTTTTGTGGGTGATAATAGTATGAATGCTTGAGGTTCTTTCCAATGCTATTTCTTTCACAGATTTCCCATGTGCTATCAATTTAAGAATGTCAATCTCTGTAACAGTCAAAACAGAATGAATTTCCGGTTTGTCGGAACCGATTATCAATAAATTGGTTATCTGATGACAAAGAAATCGCTCCCCGTGTGCTGTACACATCAATGCAGAATGAATTTCCTCACCGGAGTTCTCTTTCAAAATCATACCAATATTCCTTTCTATACTCATCCTACGAATAAAGTCTTCGCTCAATTCATTGGAAAACAATATCCAACGAACTCTCGGAAAACGTTTTTCTATAATAAGAAACTCCTCTATACCATTGATGTCAAACAATGTATAGTCAAGTATAACGACACTGTCATTACATTCTACCAATGCAAGCATGAGCTCTTTCTTGTCTGTCACATCTATCATGCGACATCCACTGAATATAGCGGAAATATATCCATGCATTCCCATTCTGGTTATATCCTGATTATCTGCTATGATAAATGTAATGTCAGTGTTCATTGTTATTCTGTTTTTTAAATTCAACGGATATTTTTCAAACGCATATTGCAGCCCGGAGACACGGAGGTATCATCGTTCTTTATTAGCTACATCAAACCACAAACGGGTAGTAATCTCATCTGCTCCCTGATGGGATATGGCAATCTGATACTGCTTACCATTCAGTGATTGTTCCGTTACGGGATAAAAAAAGCGACGAGGTAACTCTCCGGAACCCAAAACGGAATCGGGACCAGGGATAAGCTGGGGATAACCGAGCCTGCGCCAGTCAGTGAAAGCATCGGGTCCCTGTCCATAATAAGCGATCCACTTCTGCCAGCCGATAGATTCATACCAATGTGCGGCGTCGAACCGAATCGCCTCCTGCTGTAAATAAGAATCGATTATACGATTGTCTATAATGCCAAACTGATTCAATGAAGCAGTAATAGCTTCGCGGTAGAGCGTTTCCGCATCAGCCGTTATCCAGCCGCGTGCAGCGGATTCTGCAAAGATAAACAAGACCTCGGCATACGTATAAAATACAGCCGGAGAGCTATCTTTCAAAAAATAAGTACCGGGACGGGAAACTTTATTAAATCCCTGATTATTAGCGGCATCAGCAGATAAGGAATTGGCAGCTCCTACATAGTTTTTCACACCTTCGTCTTGAGGTAGCTGGGCTAAAATTCCAATTCTCGGATCATTCCATTCATTCAGTTTATCAATCAACGTTTTTGATACCCGCTGATCATCACGTGAATTGAAAGCAGATGCCCATGGATTCCATTGTGGTGAAGAAGTAAAAACAAAACGGGCTATAGCATCATTGCTATCTATTACACTGTTACGATTATCCCAAAGGGAAGCAATAACCCGACGCGCTGTATCCTCATCCCGGTCAGCTAATTCAAGGGCGATACGTAGCCGTAGGGAGTGGGCCAATTGTTTCCAGCGGGTAATATCATTTCCGTAAATCAAATCCCCTTCTACCGTTCCTCCTGTGGTAGAAAGCAACTGGTCAGCAGCGATCAACTCCTCCAAAAGCCCGCGCAAAACAGTCTCTTGTGAATCATAAGCGGGTGTTACACTTTGTGCATATTCACTGTATGGTATATTTCCATACAGATTGGTCAGCAACAGGTAAACCCACGAACGCCACACTGTAGCTATCCCTCGATAATTATCATTTCCGAGTTCCGAACTGATAATAGCATTCAAGTCAGTTATTAGCGTTGCATAGCCGGTGTCCCACGTAGTGGTAAAGCTGCCATTATCCACATTATAGCAATCTGGCTCTGTATATTGTATTTTAGCCCAATGTTGCACCCACAACAGAGTAGAATTATAGTTCGTACTACTTCCCCAATAAAGATTGGCGGCATGATACTGTGCAGCGGCAAGTAAATAAGCCGGCTGTGGATTTTCAGTGGCATTGGGGTTGCGGTTGATATCAGTCAATTCATCATCACACGATGATAGAGAAATGGCAACCACTTGTACCCATATTATATATAAAAAATATATTCTTCTTTTCATCTTATCCTATTATTTAAAGGTTCACATTTAGAATTTCACGGAAAGGTTCACACCAAAGGAACGTGTTGTAGGCAATGAATAGGCTTCTACTCCTTGTGCGTTTCCAGTAGTCAAAGCCGATTCCGGATCTATATTAGGGACACTCTTATAAATAGTCCACAAGTTACGTCCCGTCAGTGTAACGGAAGCTTCTTGCAAATGCAGTTTCTGCGTCCACAAGCGAGGTAGACGGTAACTCAAAGCGACTTCTCGCAGTTTCACGTAAGAAGCATCATATACATTAGCTTCAGCAATACTGTAAATACGATGGTAGTATTTCTCGGCAGATACAACCTCTTCGTTCTTAGAACCACTTTCCGTCACTCCTTCTACCATAATGCCATCCTGATACACACGGGTGGATTGCCCATTGACCTGGGCATAGTAAAGTCCATCAGAGGATACGGAATAAGAAGGAGATTCTGGTAATCGTACATTGTTACCCATGGCGGCAGTATAATACCACAAGCCACCGTGCTCGGCATCCCGGCCCGATAATGTGTTAGCTAATACACCGGTATATTTTCCAGTTTTATTAGTGTTGGAAAAAATAGAACCACCTACACTTGCATCTATCAGAAAAGAAAGACTTAACGAACGATAACTGAAAGTGTTACTGATACCGCCTGTCCAGTCGGGCGTAAACTTCCCCAACGTTTTATTAGTGGTCGAAATCTTAGGCAGACCGTTAGCATCCACCACAACGTTTCCATTAGCATCACGCACGTATGAAGTGCCGAACAGGGTTCCATAAGCTTCGCCCACTGAAGCCAGTATCTGAATACCAGACGAGTAGAGCCGGTAACTCGTAATCAAACCTTCATCATCCAATTTGACAACCTTGCTGCTGTTGGCACCATAATTCAAATCCAGATTCCAACGAAACCCTTTCGATGTTTGTATAGGAACAGCGCCCAATTGTATTTCATAGCCACGATTACGGATATGTCCGGCATTACGCACCTGCGACGTGTACCCACTGGCAGCAGTAGTAGCTAGTTTCAATATTTGATTACGACTATCGGTCTTATAGTAAGTGAAATCCAAGTATAGGCGATTGTCCCAAAAAGCCGCCTCGAAACCAGCTTCTATAGATGACGTCTTCTCCGGTTTTAGATTCGGATTCATACCAATGGTAGAAGAACTTTGAAGTGGATTCCCATTGAAAGCTGTTTCTGAAGTAAAGACCGTTGCCAATTGATAAGGATTGGCATCTGCTCCCACTTGAGACCATCCTCCACGTATTTTTAGGTAGTTAACAGCTTTACTTCTCCATCCGAAAGCTTCAGAAAGCAACACACTAGCCGTCACCGAAGGATAGAAATAAGAATTGTTGTCCACAGGTAGTGTAGACGACCAATCGTTCCGTCCTGTTATATTCAAGAAAGCCCAACGACGGTAATCCAGTTGTATGGAACCGTAAAGGCCATATTGCCGTAAACGGTAGAAATCATTGGACGAAGTGAGCGGATCACGCGAGTTAGTCAATGTATAAAGATCAGCAACCGCCAAACGGGGAGCAGCCTGATAATTATTCTCATATTGTTTGTTACGTACATTAAAACCCAGAAGAGCGTCAATTCCCCAATTTTTATTCAACTGTTTGATATAAGTCGCCAATACTTCTGTGTTATTCTCTTTCACCGTATAGGCATCTTCAGCATAACTGCCGTAAGGCGAACCGGCACCTGCACTCCCCCATTTTACTTTGGATTTCCTCCGGTCATTATACCAGTCGGTACTAGTACGAAAACGCACATTCAACCCATCTGTCAGACGGAATTCGGCATGCAGATCACCTATCAGACGATGACGTTCCTGACTCTGTGTATTATAAGAAGCACTCCAAAAAGGATTGTCGTAATAGCTTGAATTCCAGTTGCGAGTATAGTCCGCCTTCAATGAGTTCGTATCCACTTGACGTCCGAACCACAAGAACTGAAGCATAGGACTGTTAGAACGTACGTTACTGCCCGAGGGGGTAGCTGACCCCGGCAAACTGGGAGCTGTATAAACGATGTAATTGGCTGTAGCTCCCACCACAATCCATTTTGCCAGATGGTAATCCGTATTTAGGCTGATATTCGTCTTATTAGTTCCAGCATCAGGAACGATACTGACTTGTTTTTCGTAGTTATATCCTACACGGAACTGGTATTTGTCGTCTCCACGGGCAACAGAAATACCGTTGTTTGTAGAAATACCCATGCGAAAATAATCGCGTACATTGTTGGGATGGGATACCCAGGGAGTAGCCACACGATTACCGTCAGCGTCCAATGGGCTATCGAACTGAGGAATCAACAAACCAATATCAAGACGTGGTCCCCAGCTTTCGTCTACCCCGTCATTCACACCTGCACCCTTGCCATCTACATAACTGAACCGTCCCCCTGCCCCTTGTCCAAAAAGATTTTGAAACTCCGGCAAGGTAGCAACAAAAGAGACTTGCGTGGAAGAATGTAATGTAATCCCTATCCCTTTCTGCCTTTTGTCTCCTCCCTTAGTAGTGATGACAATAGCACCGTGAGCAGCACGCGCACCATAAAGGGCAGCGGCATTCGGACCTTTCAATACAGTAAGTGTTTTTATGTCTTCCGGATTCAGGTCTGCTATTGCATTTTTAAAATCACGTCCGCTGGAACGTGCATTAAGCTGCGAATTATCCACTGGGATTCCATCCACAATAAAAAGCGGTTGATTCTCACCTGCAATAGAAGTTTCACCACGAATAACGATGCGACTGGAACCAACATCTCCTTGTGTATTGGTAATACGCACACCAGCTATCTTACCACTCAACGAATTTAACAGATTATTATCTTTCCCTTGCACCAAAGCATCCTGTTTTACTTCCTGTGCCGTATAGCCCAATGCCTTTTTCTCGCGTGAAATACCCAAAGCCGTTACTACTACCTCATCCAGCAGATGCGTATCACTCTTCAGTGTTACCGATACCTGTGGTGCAATAGCTACCTCTTTTGCCATCAGACTAATGTAAGAGATTAGCAGCCGGGTGGCTGATGGCGGGAGTCCACTCAGTTCAAATCTCCCGTTGACATCAGTTACGGTACCCAATGAAGTTCCTTTCACTATAACTGAGGCACCGATAACCGGCTCCCCATCTTCTTCTGTGGTGACGATGCCCCGCACTGTTGTCACCTGTGCTGCCCCTTGTATCACTCCTATTGCAAGAGCAAGCAAAAATAAATGAATCCTTTTACCCATTATTGTTTACTGTTAAAATGATGGGGCAAAGGTATTAGATATATACAAACTGATAAATCCCGTATGAATGGCATTTTATATACCATATTTGCGGTATATTTACAGTTGCGTGTATGACTTTCAGATTTTTGCTTCTAATCCTTTTTATTATTCAAAGCCTGTCTGACATCGTCAAACAGATCATCCACATCCTCCAAACCAATTGAGAAACGGATAGTCGTATCCAACACATCCATGTCCTGTCGCTGTTTATCAGTAAACGGTCCAAAAATAGTACTTGCAGGATGAATAGCAAGCGTCTTATTGTCAAACAAGTTAGTAGCGCGACGTATCAATTTCAGTCGGTTGATGAAAGCAAAGCATGCCTCTTTACTTTCCAGGTCTATCGTAATCATAGCACCGGCAGTCGGACCAAACTGTCTTTGTGCCAAAGCGTAGTATGAATTATCCTTCAGCCCCACATAATTCACACGTTTGACAGCAGATAATATGCGAAGCTTACCAGCCAACATAGCGGCATTGGCAGACTGTATCCGATATCGCGCGTCCAATGTTTCCAATCCGATAGTATGCATATAGGCCACATGAGGAGTCATATAAGCTCCCAGATTGAGTAACATCTCTGTACGCATACGTTTACCGAATCCCGGACATGTACCATAATCAATTACTAAACCACCAATGGAAGTGGCTCCCCCTGATAAATATTTGGTACTGGAAACCACTTCAATATCTACGCCTAAGCTATGTGAATCGAATTCTGTGAAAGGAATAAGCGTAGTATCAACGATGAGAGGAATTCCCCTTTCATGAACTATCCGTGAGAGCGCCTGTAAATCCGCCACTTCCATCTGCGGATTGGTGATAATCTCCACATAAATGCAGCAGGTATTACTGTCTACTACTTTCTCTACTGCTCCAATGTCTGTCAAATCACACAATCTAGGTTCCACCCCGAAGCGGGACAATGTACCAGCAATAAACGAATAAGTATTACCAAACAAATGACGCGATGTAACTATATTCTTTCCTGCAGCTGCAATTGAAAATAATGTATTACTAATAGCCGCCATACCGGAATTGAGGGCTATGACTTCTGCTGCCCCCGTAAGTTCCTTCACCTTATTCTCAAAAAAAGTCACTGTGGGATTCATCACTCTGGAGTAATCCGGAGCATCTGTCCGCCCGCAAAAAGCATCAGCCATGTCATCAGCATTGTCAAATTCATAAGCCGCTGTATGGTAAACCGGCATACTGAGAGAATTGTAAGCATCTCTTCTTTGGAACTGCGTATGAATCGCTTGGGTCTGTTTTTTCATCATTCTATTCATTAATATTATAACTATCAAATCTCGTACAATAAGAACAAAGGTAGATATAAAAACTGAAATCCGACAGTAGATAAAAACAGATATTTAACTGATAATAAGCATTTTGGAATAATATTCTTTAAACCGATAAATTCAATCTGAAAAAAGAGTGTTTATTCTAAAATAAACAGTTCAAATAGTGTTATTTTCTATTTCAACAGAAACCGCCCCTTTTTATGCTTATCTTATTCACATACACAAAATAAAAAATCCCCGTAAAGTAGTACTTTACAGGGATTTATCTATTAATTGAAGCGGAGAGACAGGGATTCGAACCCCGGGTACCTCGCAGTACAACGGTTTTCAAGACCGCCGCAATCGACCACTCTGCCACCTCTCCAAAACTCCTTTAT
>QWCB01004163.1_pt1 | contig 12843 bp, 14 predicted proteins | sample 1972511 | NCBI WGS metagenome assembly QWCB01 (sample SAMN09866719, study PRJNA288562) | Human gut metagenome isolate term5_stool, whole genome shotgun sequencing... | isolation source: gut | host: Homo sapiens | place: USA: California
ACTACATGTCCGTCCCAGAAACGCGACTGTCCTCGTGGGATTTTCTTGTTTTTCGTCCTCTTTTGCTATCTTTTTCGCCCCCTCATCATCATCTGGGGTGGCAGTATTTTTCGGCTCCGCTTTTTCGTTAAAGCCGCGCATAAGTTCGTTGTAGGCGTTCATAATGTCAGCATCTTCTACATTCACTCGCGAGTTCCAAACCTTGTTTGCTAGGTCAAATGCCGCTTCACGTTTAGAGTCATCAGCGGACTCTAACTTGTCCAATGCCCAGTGAAGCCTGTTGTAGAACGCTGTCCTCTCATCAGATTGTTTACGCTGCTCCATTGAAGCAAGTGCAGTAAGTAATGCGGCCAGCGCGATGATTCCAGAGATGAGACCAGCATTGTCACTGGTTGCACCCATAGCGTCCTTGACCCCCATTCCTTTCCCGTAGCCGAATGCCCACCCGCTCGTAACAAACCAATAACCGAGCAGCCAAAGTAAAGCGATGCCCAGGAAATAGAAGAACGTGGTCTTGACGAACCTAGATACGACCGAAAACATAGGATTGTTCAAGGTGAATCCCCAAGTTCTGCCTTCACTCGAATCATTCGATTCCCTTTTCTTCTCGTCCCGAGATAGTGCGTCATGATTCGCCTCAGTCATGTCGTTAATCATGCATCGAGGCTCTATCTGGAGTCTTCTACCCCCCCCGTATTTGTTTCTTTTACAGACTCCCAAGAGCATAGAATCATGCCGAAAACCGAGATAGCGCCAGGAGGCATGGGGCAACCCATCTCAAGGCGGACCACCGCAGGCTGGGAAGTCATCATTCGGTTCCGTTACCTCAATGGAACACGGGCACAGGTAAAACGCCGTAGACGGTTGAAGGCCGAGGCTATTGAAGCGGCCCAGGCAGAGGCCCGCCGCCTCATAGAGGCCGGGCGTGGATACGCTGACGACCACCTCACACGCCGCACCCCCGTACCCCAAGCGGTTGAGATGTACCTCGACTCCGAGATCTCCAACGAGAATACGAAGAGCGTCTATAAGCGTCATCTGCGGAAACACATAGAACCTGAAATGAAAAGTCTGTGCGTCGGGGAGGTCACAACCCCGATGGTGGAAAGATTTTTAACCTCGCGAAGCCAGGGGATCCACCGCTCCTGCAGAGCCATCCTGAGTGGCTGCTGGCGCTGGCTGACACGTCGTGGGGTAGTGCCATACAACGTTGTTGCCGCAACGTCTCCTGCACCTACTGAGCGAATTCTGGAGTACCGATCCTCTACTGCGGAAGAGATCGTAGCGCTTTTGACTGCGGCTCATGCCTACAATCTCCCCTGGATAGCACCCGCACTCCTCGCTTATGCAGGTACAGGGCTTCGCAGGGGAGAAATTGTGAACCTCCGCTGGGACGATTTAGAGGAACGCGATGGGCTGATTTATCTGAACGTGGCGCGGCTGAAAAAACGAGATGAGCGGAATTCTCGCGGGCTCGTCGCGCTCCCCGATTTGCTCGTTGCAGAGCTCCTAGAGTGGAAGAAAAAGAACGGAACGGAGTTCATTTTCCCAGGTCACCCACCCACGCGCCCCATGCGGGGCGAATCGGTAAAAACAGGCTTTGCACGGTTCCTGAAGTGGGCCCGCGACCCTGACGTATCCGGGGATGCAATCTCCCCAGAGGTGCGCTCGGCGCTGCCACAGAGGATTGCTGCGCGAGACTTCCGCCACGCCGTTGCAACAGCCATTACAGATACCCAAAGTTTGTACGACGCCTCACTGCAGCTCGGTCACTCGCGATCTTCTACAACAGAGCGGTACTACGTTCACCGACCGCGCTCCGTTGACCATCGTGCCGCTATCGAGACGCTTCTGGGAAAAAGTACCAATAAAGTACCATCCGACGAAAAAACCAGGTAGGAAATCGCTCCTACCTGGTCATTCGAGCCGGAAACGGGACTCGAACCCGTAACCTACTGTTACGGCATCACGACTGCTCGCGATTTTTACTACCCCCGCGCACTCCATATAGCTGCGAATATGAAAAATTAGCAGGGGTACCCCCTTGCTCCGCGCGACAGAATTGATTGTGAAAAAGTACCAATAAAGTACCAACTCGGTTCCGGTTTTCCACCCCTTGCAGACCCCCCAAAGGGGGTGCCGCATGTGGTAAAATGTGGAATATGAGTGAAATTCATAACACCCCCACGCAGGGGGACTCGACCACCTCACACATCCCGAAAATGTTGTCCACACGCAGGCTGGCGCTATGCCTGGGGATCAACCCCTCGACCCTCTACAAGGCCAAGAGGCTCGAACTTCCCAGTGGGGAAATCCGGGAGCCTGACCTGCGGGTTCGCTCCATGCTTTTGTGGCGTACCGAGGGGCTGGAGCACCTGCTCGACGTTCGCTATCTCACGGAGGACACAGAATGATGTCACCTCTAATCCCGGAGCCGTTCGGCGCCGACCACACCCCCGAGCCGCCCGCCCGCCGCAATCCCCATGCCGGAGCTGCCCACCACCCCCGACTACATCACACCCCCACTGGACAGCGACTCCCCCATGACGGAGTTGCGTACTGCCACCCCTATTCTCGACTCAGACGACAAAAGCTCGCTCGCCCGGGTCGCGGTCATCTGCGGCGTCCTTGGCTTCATACTCATGGGTGTCAGTCTCTGGCTAACCCTGATCCTCTGGGTATTCGCAGGAGGCGCGTGCTGGCTCCGCACCGGCACAGACCCCACCGAGGAGATCTCCTACCGTGTGCCATTGGAGTCGCCCGCGCACCGCCTCTGGAGCGGCACAGGAGCGGCAGCCGGTCTCGACACTGACCGCCTGCAGCGCACCATCCGCCAGGCCGCAGCCGTGGCGCTCGCAGCAGATCGCGCGCCCCTCGGGCACGACATCGAGGTAACGAAACTGGTGCTGGACGACGATGGATCGGGTGACGTCATAGTCGGCCTGTCGGTACCGGCGCTGCTCACCACCGACGAGCTCCAGTCGCTCGCCCTGGAGACTGCCGATGACCTCAGGATCACTGGAATTTGCGGCGCGGAGCGCACCGCAGACGGATTCTATTTCTTCCTGACCAGCATGAACGCGCAGCACTACAACGTGCATATCGCGAAACCTCCGAAGGCCCCGGAACCACCAAAACCCGCCGGGCCGCGATTCTCGAAAGCGTGATTTGACGTGCCCGATTTTTTTGACCGATTCCAAGAATCACAACAAGAGACAGAGTTTGCTGTCCCCGACACTGCAGAAGATCTCCTAAGGGTGACCTCCGAGGTCGGCGGCGAGGCACAGTCAGAGGAGGGGCTCGTAGAGCGGTTCGTGTCCGACCTCGCCCGTGCTCGCGCCGCTGTAGGTGCCCTCGACGTGCCCGCTGACGGCGGTGCTTTCGTGCGGTCGCCTGGCGCTGGTCTAGTGCCAGAAAAGGAAGTGCGCGACACGATCGAGCGCCTCGGCGGCCATATCCCCGCTGGAGCCTCCTGGGTCAGTAGCGTGACGCGCCTGGAGGTCACCAGTGAGCACCTGCTGCTGGAGATTGAGGGGCAGGACGGGGCTGCTGCAGGTGCGGCGCTCCGCGCATCAGGCATCCCGAACGTGACCTCCTCTGGGGTCGCAGAGGGGGACTTTGCGGGCGCCCTCGCCTACCGGCAGCTCTCCACCGCAGTACCACAACTCATCGACCTGTACCACGGCACAGAGGCGCACTGGGGCAAAACCTGGCACCGCCTGGGGCTCAGCGAGGTATCTCGCAGGCAGGACAGCAGCGAGACGATCACTATCCCGAATCCCATCGCTTTCCGACTGCTCCCTGACGGCAGGGGATGTATGCTGCTCCGCACCCCTGTCACCAAGCCACTCAAAGCATGGGAGGGGAAACTCGCGGCGATCCGCGCAAAGATGAAAAAGCAGGTGACCCTGGTGGACATCGCCCCGAATGTCGTCGGTCTAGCCTCACCCGCGAAACCCCAGGAGATCACTCCATGGATCCCCACAGCCAGCGAGCAGCTACATGTCAACGCTCCCACACCAGAGGATTTTGTGGCAGGCGCTCTCTCAGCCTACCCACACATGGCGTGGGTGCAGGGACGCGCCGCAGACGGGCAGATCCTCTCTCAGCCCATGGCACGGGTACCACACGCCATGATCGGCGGTGGCACCGGCGCCGGCAAATCAACCTGGGCATCATGGCTCGCAACCTCCTGCGCACTGGCAGGAGCCGATCTCATCATCTGCGACGGCAAGGGCAGCTCCGACTACGTGCCACTGGTGCAGGCGCTACCCAACGTCGTCATGTACGCGTCATGCGACGCCGAGCACGTTCGCGCCCTCCAGTGGATCCACGCAGAGATGGACTCGCGGTACCGTCGGCAGAAGACCGCAGCGACTCGTGGGGAGACATACGAGCCACGCGCGATCGTGCTGCTTTTCGACGAGTTCGGGGCCTTCGTAGAGGGAATCTCGGACAAATCCCACCCGCAAAACTCTGGGTGGGAGGGCGTACAAGCCCAGCTAACGCAGGTGCTACAGAAAGCGCGCGCGGTCCGAATTCACTGCGTGTTCGTATCCCAGACTCTCTATGCGGGCACATTCCCAGGCAAGATGCGAGGCAACATACAGTGCAGGTTGAGCCTGGGCGTGCCCGAGTCCCACACGCTCCAAATCGTCGCAGGTAATGTCTACGAGGAGGCAAAGAGCCTGAGTGCCCAGATCCCTCGTGGGAAACCTGGTCAGGGCGTGGCGGTCACCACTGGCAGCGACGGCGAAGCCGCAGCCCGCAGAGTCGCAGTCCCATTCGGCTTCGTACCTGGCCGCACAGCCCCCAATCGCGCCACTCGCGACGCGTGGGGCACCCTCCAGCCCGCATACGAGAGCATCCCGGCGCTCACTCCCCGCATCGCGCCGATGTTCGATGCCGAGGTGCAGCCCGCAGGACGCAAAAAAGACGATGAGTTGCCCGCCGACTGGCATCTCTACACGTGCCAGGAACTCAGCCAGTTGCCCTGGGCGCGGGTGGGAGCCACCGATCTCGCTGGGCCGCCTCTCCCCGAGGCTGCACACTACGACAGTCTCAGCGCCGCCTACGGGGGCGATGACACCCCAGACGACAGCACCTACACCACCTACCACTAACCCCCCCCCACACACCACAGGAGGACGCACACCATGCCTAGTCACGACATACACGAAGCACGACTCGCAGCCGACGCTGCACTCATGGCAATACAGGACGCTCGCAAGCTAGCCGACGACGTCCCCTGGCAGACGGTGGCAACGAAGGCCGCCACCGCCGCGCAGTACGCGTGGGAGGCAACTGATCCTCAGCGCGGACAGTGGCGCCGCCGAATCGCCGCTACTCTCCTCGCACGGGGACTCCCACAGCTCACAGTAGGGCTAGCCGCGGGGGTTGGCAGTAAGGGCATCACAGAGTGGTGCCGACAGCCCGCAAAGCCTCGCGCAGAGGGAGTGTACAGGAGCGAAAATGTCGGCCGGGAGAGGGAAGCATCGGGTCGCGATTTTCTTGGTTATTTTCTCCCTGATCTTGAGCAGAAAATCAAGGCGATAGCGACCACGCTGGGAGTTCTCGACGACCGTGGGAACGACGACATTGTGACGCTGACCCGAGTGCTGCATGTCGCGCGCCGGACACCCGAGATGGAGATGACTATATCTGCGATCATTTCGGCTCTACATGTGGGTGGTATGAGCGCTGGCAGCATTGGCTCCTACCTGGAGATGTCGGGGGTGACGGTTCGTGCCCGCGCGGCGGTCCTCGGTCAGCACTACCGGCAGGCGATGGCGGCTACTGCATAAAAAAGAAAGCCCCCTGCGGGGGGCTGACCTTGGGTTTTGCCCCTCCCAGAGGGGTTTTTCGCGTTTTGCAAGTCGGACTTCCTAGGGCTTTACCCACCTCAAAAGTTGAGCTTCCTAGGCGAAAAGTTAGACTTCCTATCCTAAAAGTCCGACTTCCGCTGGGGGAATACATGAACAAAACCACTCCAGGGAGCACTCCAGGGGATCATCCAAGCCCCATTCCATACCGCATTCTAAAAACAACCCCTCCGAATTCCAGTTTTCCAACCCCTCACTTTTCACACACCTCAACCCCAGTGCCCCACCCCCTATCGTCACAGTGACAAATCTGGGTGGTGCGGAGGGGTCTGCACCACCCAGATTCCTACCTAGTGCGTCCTACACCGCACCACCCACACAACCCCCACCCACGCCACACCAGGAGCGACTGGAGAGGGGATTTTTCAGCACCTCCCCACCCCCTCCGCTAGGCATAAAAATAACCCCCACTGGCGATTGCCGGTGGGGGCTAAAAGCAGGGGGGGGTTATGCGGCCTCCGAGTGCTCGTCACCCTCCCTGTCCGAGGTGTCGTCGGCATGGTCAGCGCCAGACTGAGAACGGACCTTCACAGGGCGGTGGCTGCTCGGACGATCCAGTCCCATGGCATCGAGGTGCGCATGAGTGAAAACCTTCGTCTCCAGCTCGGTGTCGAGCTGTGCGCGCCACTCGTCCAAGGCGCGGTTGTGCTGGGCTGCGGCAGCGTCCACTGCGGCCTGCGGCTCGGCGAGCGTCTCCGCCTCGGCCACGTTGATCTCTTCACGTAGTGCGGCCATCTCCTGACGCTGGCGCTCACGCAGCTCCGAGATGCGCTCCGCACGGTAGTTCTTGATCTCGTCGCGCTGCGCGTCGAGCTGCTCTCGGGCGTCCTCGTAGGCTTGCGCTGCGGCCTCGTACTGTTCCTGTGCGCGCTGGAGGCGCTGGGCGGACTGCTGCATGGACTCAAAAAGGTTTGTCATGCGATTCTCCTAGTGGAAGATGGGGGGGGGGTTGATGGAGCACCCCCGGTTCGGGAATATAGTCCACATTTTACCACACCTCCACCCCCGTCTGCGGGTGCCTTAGCGCGCTATCGATTACGTCATCCAGGATCTCCGTATCCCAGGAGTTCTTGCGGACACTGAGGAGGTCGAGAAGATCCTCGTCGGAAAGCTCGTCGAGGGAATCCCCGTACTCCTGATACAGGGCCACCACAGGCGCGTAGACAAACGGCATGACCAGTGAGGTTCCGTAGCGGGCCACCAGCCACACGACCTGCTCCCACGAGGTCGCACTGTCGTGGTCAAGATCATCAGACACCGCGGCCTGCACCTGCGGCATCTCGTAGACGCGCTGGACGACGGGCCATTCGGGAGTATCAAACCAAGCGGTAAAAGACATGAGATTTGTTTTCCTTTCTGTGCGCCCCAGAGAGGGGCGCTTGATATATGGGGGTGAGGGGTTATGCCACCTGCCGGCTGCGGCGCGTTTCCCAGCCGCGTCGTGCTGCAGCGGAGCGCCGACGGTGTGCCTCCTCCGCGGCTAGCCGACGGCTGCGAGCACTGGCCGCGCGGGCGAACGCCGCGTGATCCTCGCGGGCGAGTCGGTCGAGCTCCTGCTGACGCCCGTGCGCCCGCCACATGGCCGCGCGGTTTTTGCCTCGGTCGTGGGTGCAGCGCATGAGCGTGAGCGTAGGGCCTGGGACCTCAACCCAGCCAGCAGCGTCGCAGAGCGGGCAGGTAGCGACCGTGGGGTGGTGCTCGCGCTCCCACGCTGCGATGGTCGGTAGCGGGATGGGGTCCGGGCTGGTGGTGTATGATGTAGAGGTCATCTCGAAAAAACCTTTCTATGCGAGATGCAAAAAGTAAATCTTTGGAGAGATTTGCTGGGTGCCGCTACCGGGTCTGAACCACCAGGTAGCGGCATTTTTAGTACTTGCCTTCCTGTAGGCGACTACGTTTCGCTGCCGCATTCGGCCCCATGTACAGGCGCTCTGCACGTCCCGAGGTGTCCACCTCCAGAGTGCCGTCAGCCCGCCATTCCTCTAGCATCGACTTGGCCTGCGCACGCTGACTACCCGTGATGCGTCGGCAAATTTCAGGGATACTACCAGTCTGCAGTTCGTCAAGTGCGTCGAAGATTTTCAGGGCCAGCTGACGCTCGTTCTCTGCGCGCTGTGCGCTGTAGCGGGCGGCATCCAGGCGTGCTTTTTCCTGGATGGTGCGAAGTTTGCCTGCTTCGATTTCCCGTTGGCAGCGTTGGCGCTCCATTACTGACACAGCCATGAGGTGCGCAGCCAGGGCCCAGTCCTCGTTCGTGACGTTGGCGCGGCTGTCGGCTAGAGCAAAAAGGCACGCAAGTTTTAGCTGAATCTGGTATCGGTGCGAATCTAAACCCGGCTTGATACGACGCTCCTGCACCGCAACATCGAATCGATCGATTTCAGCCATGATTTCATCAGCCACAGTCAAATCGAATTTTTCATCGGAGCCGAGCTCAGGGATACCCTCGGGTAGCTGAATTTCCATCGGGGTGATGGTGCTGGCGCGGGGGGTACCAGCGAAATCCACGAGTCCTTGACCTGCGGTGGCTGGTAGCCATACCATCCGTTGCACATGCCCAGTCACAGCGTCAGAGAGGAGACTCTCGGCGTTTTCGGTCTGTACGCCGGCAATCATGCAGCATCGGTACGAATCGTCCTCAACATTGATGAAATTTTCCCGCGACGCAGTGGAGGTGCCGACACGCTCGGCTGACCAAATCGCGCACAAGTTCCCTTTGATACTGTCGCCTCCGCGAGCGGCCATTTTCCCGTCGAGAGCAGTGATTTCTGGGACGTCGAGAATGATCGCTTTTGCCGGCCCCATCTGAGGCTCGTCAGAGGTAGGGTTCCCCTCGTCGTCGGTCTCCTCGATAAGGTCGCGTGAGAGGGCGCGGGCGAGTCCCTCCGCAGTACCTGCGGGGATGCGTGTGCCGTAGAGGGGGCGCATACCCCAGCCCTTAACTTTCGCGACTTTCTTGGCGACGCGCTGGCTTTTACCCTTACCGCCACCACTATCTGCGGTGAGGAGGAAAAACGAATTTAGACTGCCTTCGCCTGGAAAGGTGGCACCTGGGCCGACGGCGCTGGCGACGCTGACGAGGACGCCCGCGAGTACGGCGTAGGGTGCGCAGCGCCAGCCTGCGGCGGTGTGCATGATGTGCTGTAGGAGGGGGCGCGACTCCCAGAACTCGTCGGTGCCGTCTGGCAGCTCCAGGACCTTGGCGGCCTCCTGTGCGCGCTCATACACGATGCGTTGGATCTCGCGCTCTGCGTCCTGGAGATACAGGCAGTCACTCACTATCTCCAGGTCCGCGAGGCTGAGATCGTCGATAGTCAGCCCGTGTGCCGCTAGTAGGCGACTAATCTGACCGTCTGATACAGTAGGGGTCACGGTAAAAAAATCCTTTTGGGGTTGTAGGCTCCTCGACGTGGCAGCGTCGAGGAGTTTTTTTCGTTAGGGGGGGGTTATGCCGCGGTGTGCGGCGTTTCGGGCGTCAGCTGGGCCGCGACCTCATCGCTGGAGATGCGGTGCTCGCCGTTGGCGCGAAGTTTTACTGACCGCATTTTTCCTTGGTGGATCCAGCGGCGGACAGTGCCGGGGTGAACGCCGAGGATGTGGGCGACCTCGGCGACGGAGTAGTAGTGGGTAAGACGTTCGGGGGTCACAAGAAGACTCCTTCCATTTGGGGGTGATGCTCTTTACTGTAGCACACTGTGTAACGCTGCTCGCCTGTGTGATATTCCAGGTTTACCCTGGTCGCAGCACCTTTAAACACGCTAAGCGACCCCTGCAATCGCGGTTTTACCAAGCCTTTTACCCAATTAATGCTCGGTTTTAGAGCATTTCAGGTGTTTAAAATTGTTACGGAATTGTTATCAACTATGCGGTACTGTTCACGTGAATCGCGACAATCGCGACAGCGTTTTTTGAATCGCGACGGCAGGTTGTCGCGACTATTTCTGCAGGTCAGCGCACCTTTTTAGCCCAATCGCGACATCGCGACAACTTTTGACCGCACATACCCGTCGCGATGTCGCGGATTCGTCGGAAAAAGTTCCGAGACTCATGGGTGTCGAGGAGGTACAGGCTTCTGACCTGGGGTTTCTCTTTTTCTCTATATACACTATTTATAAGTAAATCCTATATATAATACTAAGAAGTAACTACTTCCAATAAGGAGCACTCCCCCAATATTTGTGACCCACAACACAAAAACTATCCAAAAATAAATCGCGACACTTCCGCGACAGCCTTATCGAGGCAAAGTTGTCGCGTTGTCGCGATTAGCAAAAACACCCACTCTGACCTGGGAAAATAACCGCGACAAATGTTGTCGCGGTTAGGGTTTTCCGTGTCGCGATTGTCGCGATTCGCGACACCTGTCGATTTATAACCGTCAACCTATGAATCTGGGATGTTGCACTGCTCGCGGATGACCGCGGCAAGATCCGAGGCTCCCAGTTCCCCCTCGACTGGCGTGAAAAATGAGTCAGGAATCCCCAACATTTCCAGGATTGCGTAGGCCGGCAGCGGCACCCCAGCCTCTCCCAGGACGATCAGCGCCAGGGCAATGCTGCGATCAAATTCGTCGAGTGACTCCGGGGTAGTGTCAACCCCCTCCGCGACAGCCAGTACGCGTGTCAGCGCCGCCCTGCCCTGCTGGAGATTTGTCAGCCAAAATTGGTTCTCCCTAGACTCCCTCTCTATGCGGGTTTGTGTCAGCAGTGCGTGCTCGGTGGCATCATCCAGGAGGGTAAAAGCCTTGATCGCTCGACGCCCCTCTAGGAGGTCCTTGGGCGACAACCCCAGGACTATCTCCACCGCTTTCATTTCCGGCAGCGTGATCGGTCGAGTGCCGGCCTCGATCCTCCCCACCGCCATGCGTGCCACCGGTTCCCCTATGACCTCCCCCAGGCGCGTTGCGAGCTCCTCCTGGGTTATCTCCCGGCGTTCACGCTCCCTGCGGATGGTCTCTCCGATGCGCCGGTTGAGATTTTGAGCGTCGATGGTCATGGGGTCCAGCGTATCTGGTGCCCTCCTCTGTGGCCAGTGGGTGTGCCAGGAGCGATTCTGGAGCGTTTTAGCGACCTCGCCCTTGTGGTTGCCCAGAGGATCCCCCACAGCGCCCCTGTGGGCGCCCTAACGAGTTTTCGGGGATGTTCGCGGGGTTTTGGGTATAAGAAAACCACCCCAGAGGGGTCTGGGGCGGCTGGGGGGTTACTGTGCGGCTTCGAGCAGTGGAGTGTCCCACTCCTCTGGCTCCTGCCATGGCGACACTCTGATGCTGTGCCGTGCATCGTCGGAGGATCGATCCATCACGCCCTGGCGGGGCGCTGGGATCACTCCAGTGCTGGGAGGGGTCACGCTCCCGTCTGATCTGCGCGTGTCCTCGTAGGTGTAGGTCACCGTAGAGCTGCTTTCCTCTCCGCGTGGGGATGCCTCCGCGGCGTAGGGGGCGGTACCACGCCCCTCACCGCTGTCAGCGTCGTCGCTGTCCGCTCCGCACGCTACGAGGGGGAGCGCCAGTGCCACGGTCACCAGAGCTAGCGCACTAATTTTTTTCATTTTCAATCTCCTTATCTAGGGCTTCAATCGCTGCATCGAGGTGCCACATCGCGGTGCTGCTGAGTAGCACACTCTGGAGGCGCTCACGGCACGCTACGAGCGCCTCTCTCAGCCCCTCTACCGTCTCAGGCTGGTCAGTTTTCATCGCGTTCCCTCTCTCGTCGTTCGAGTTCCAATTCCAGACCCATCGCCTGCTCCATTGCAGTCCGCAGGTCGCCCGCAATTTCAGTCAGTACAGCAATCCTTCGCCTCATTTCCGCGGCATCTGCGCGCAGGTGCGCGTCTGAAAAACTCTCAATCCCCACGGCATTCCCCGCGGTATCGAATACCTGCAGGCCAGGGCTATTTTCTGTTTTGTCCATAGTCCACATTTTACCACATGTCTACCCCTACTATGGGGTACACTGTGAGATAGATACTGGCCGAATTTCAGGAGGTTTGATATGGCAACTGGAGCGTCAAAAACGGACGTTAGTGGTGGGGTCGGGGAGGTTGCGGTTTCCGCAGGTGCCGCACCACCAAAAAAGCCCACCAAAAAGGTGGGCTACGCACGAGTATCTACATCCGACCAAATCGTGGATTTACAGGTGGATGCACTCCGTGCCGCGGGTTGTGATGAGATCATCACAGAGACTGGTTCGGGCTACGCCGTAGGGGCCCGACCACTGCGCGATCAGCTGCTGGAGACTCTCCGGGAGGGCGACACACTCGTGATTTGGCGACTAGATCGCATCGGTCGATCCATGGCCGAGGTCTTGCAAATCGTGGACGGTCTGAACAATCGCGGAGTGAACCTCGTCTCACTGACCGACGGCGTAGACGCGGCCACCCCCACAGGGCGACTACTACTCGGTGTTCTCGTGGCTGCCGCAGAGTACGAGAGAAATTTGATTAGTGAAAGGACTGTCGCAGGCCTACGTGCTGCAAAAAGCCGCGGTAAGCGTCTCGGTCGCCCCAGGGCGCTCACACCCCGCGGTCTAGACGCTGTGCTCCTGATGACCCAATCGGGGCGCACGCGCGAGGAGATTGCCGATGCGCTGGGGGTCGGTACCTCTACTGTGGATCGTGCCCGCAGAAAACTGCGCGCCGAGGGCCGGCTCTCCTAGCTGCTCATTTTTGAGTAGCGGGACTGACCTGCGTGTTTAGCCCCCCTCCTTGCCCTCCCCAGTAGTCGTGTGAGAGGAGTTTTTGTATGCCAAAAACGCTCGAACATGCCATCTTGCAAATCCGAGCGTTTTCATCGGCACGCTAGGCTGCCTTAAATAGCTCCCAGTATGCCTTTACAAGTTCCCATGGAGTGGGTTCCTTCTTAACCTCTTCAATCCTCTTTCGGTTCTGCTCGTATGCTTGCTGAATCTTACGATCCAGGTCATCACGCGGGGATACTGGCGTTGCAGCAGTCATCTTTTTCGCC
>QWCB01003168.1_pt1 | contig 12827 bp, 11 predicted proteins | sample 1972511 | NCBI WGS metagenome assembly QWCB01 (sample SAMN09866719, study PRJNA288562) | Human gut metagenome isolate term5_stool, whole genome shotgun sequencing... | isolation source: gut | host: Homo sapiens | place: USA: California
CGCGCCGGTTATTGGCTCGCTGTCTGGTGTGTTGGGGCCGCTACTCGCGAAGATTCCATTGGTTGGTGGCGCGTTCTCGAGCTTGACTGGCCCGGTCGGCTTGGTGATCGGTCTGTTTACGCAGATGTTCATCGAGTCGGGCACGCTGCGGGACGCTATCGGGAATGTGTTCGCCACGTTGGGTCAGGTCGGGCAGGCTGCAGCTCCGATCCTGGAATCGTTGATGGGGCTTGTTGAAGGGCTTGCTGGCGCGATTGGCGACACGCTCGGCGCAGCGATCAACTGGGTCATCGATAACTCTGGTTGGCTTCTGCCACTGGCCGGGACAATCGCGGGGATTGTCGCGGCGTTTAAGGTGTGGAAGGCAACCACTGCCGCCTTTACCGTCGCGCAGACTGCGTGGAACGCTGCTGTAGCAGCGGGGACAGCAGCGAAAGCTGCCGGGCTGGGGGCGACTACCGCGTTCGCGGCTGCGACTTCTGCAGGGGCGGCAGCTACCACTGGGGACACTGCCTCGAAAGTGGCGAACCGAATCGCGACCGTGAGCGGAACCGCAGCCACGATGGCGGCGAAAACCCAGCTGATCGCATCGACCATCGCGACGAAGGCCGCGTCAGCAGCGCAATGGGCATGGAACGCGGCAATGAACGCGAGCCCGATCATGTGGATCGTGACAGCCATTGCCGCTGCCGTTGGAGCCTTAATTTGGTTCTTCACCCAAACCGAACTTGGACAGGAGATCTGGCAGGGATTTGTTGACGCGATTGGGCAAGCGTGGGACTGGCTGTGGAACAACGTCTTGAAGCCCACGTTTGATGCGATCGGTGCCGCATTCACATGGCTGAACGACAGCATCATTCAGCCAACCTGGAACGCTATCGTCAAAGTGATCAACCAGTATGTGGCTCCAGCATTCGAGACATTCTCGTCGGTAGTTAGAACGGTCTGGGACAATATAGCGACCGCTATTGGGTGGGTATGGAACTCGATCTTGCTGCCAATCTGGAACGGGATTACCGGGTTCATTACTGGGTTCCTGATTCCCGCGTTTCAGAACATTTGGACGGTCATTTCGTTCGTTTGGAACGCGGTCACTACTGCGACGCAGATTTTCTGGGCCGCGATTGGTGCCGTGTTCAACGCGGTCGTCGGGTTCGTCCGCGACGTACTCGGCGCGGTGTTCAAATGGTTCTACGAGTCGGTAATCAAACCGGTCTGGGACGGCATCAAGTTCGCGATCCAGCTTGTCTGGGTCGCCATCAAGGGATACTTCGAGGCCTGGAAATGGGTTATCGAAAACGTTCTCGCGCCAGTGTTCCGGTGGCTTTACGAAACCATCGTTAAGCCGGTCTGGGACGGCATTAAGAGCGCAATCGGTGCGGTCGGTTCTTGGTTTGAGAACACGCTCGCACCCATCTTCAACGGCGCGCTCGACGTGATCGGTCGAGGGTTCGAAGGGTTCAAGAAAACCGTCGAAACCGTGTGGAACGCGGTCAAGACCGCAGCCATGGCACCAGTACGGTTCGTCGTCTATACGGTGTACCGGGACGGCATTAAGGCACTTTTTGACGGGATCGCTAAGGGCCTGGGAATGGATCTGCGCATGCCAGATCCGCCAAGTCTCGAGTTCGCATCCGGTGGTGTACTGCCCGGCTATACGCCTGGTCGTGACGTGCACCGGTTCTATTCACCGACGGCGGGGTTCCTGCATCTGTCGGGTGGTGAGGGCATCATCCGCCCGGACGCGCTGCGTGCTTTGGGTGGTAAGCGGTGGCTTGACCGTGTGAACCGTGAACGTGGCTCGGCAACGCCGTTCCAGATGTTCAAGGACGGTGGCGTGTACGGCGGGGTGCCGTCGCAGTCGTTCTTCCTCGGCGGGTTCTTCGACTTCCTCGGGGATACGGTCGCAAACGTGACGAAGTTCGTGCAGGACGCCGCCGCCGTGATCAGTGAAGTGATCTCTGACCCGGTTGGGGCGATCACGAAATATATTGTGGACCCGGTCAAAGAAGTGGTCGCCAACATTGGCGGCGGCACGTTCGGGCAGATCCTTACCGGTATTCCGTTCAAGGTGATTGACGGGATTATTCAGACGGTGAAGGACTTCCTCGCACCAGAGGGCGTGACCGGGGCTGGCCTCGCGGCTATGGGCCCAGTCACGTTCCAGGGTTACCACGGTGGGCCGACGCTTCGCCGCCTGATCCCGATCATCAAGCAGTTCGGGCTCACCGTCACCGACACGTACGGCAGCCCGGCCTACAACGCGTCGCTGGGCCGCTCGCCAACGTCGTACCACGGTGACGCTGCGAACCCGGCAGTGGACATGGCGGGCCCGTACACGGCGATGAGTTTGGCTGCCGACAAGATCATCGCGATGGGCGGCTGGCGACAGATTCTGTGGCAAACCGCTGGCCACTGGGATCACATTCACGTTGCCCGTGAGGGTGGCGTGTTCGGTGATCTTCCGGTGCGGAAGTACGACGCTGGTGGCTGGCTGCAGCCTGGTTACACGCTCGCAGTGAACGAGACCGGTCGGCCAGAGCCGATCTTGACGGCTGACCAGTGGGAGTCGATGCGCAAGCCTGGAATCACGATCAACCAGCACAACTTGATGCCGGTCGCTGACCCGAACGTGATCGGTGACCGGCTCGCTGCTGCGGCGGCGCGTGGCTTGATTGGAGTGGGTGCATGATCCCGATGATGGTCTGGTTCGATGACCTTGAGATCGGTGGCCGCGAACCTGCCTCGAGCGGGATCGTGGTCACCGATAAAGGCATCGACGGCTGGTATGACCTGCCTGGCGTGAAAACTGCTGTCGAAGAGCGTATTGGCGCGGACGGGGCGTTCCCGGTGCAGGATCGTGACGTGCTTTATTCGGCGCGCACGGTCACGTTCAATCTCGCTTTCATTGGCGATACTCGAGAAGAGGCGGTCGCGATCTTCAACCGCGTCAATGCGATGAATCACAAGATTGTTCGTGCCCGCGTGCTCGATGTGGACGATACGTGGATCGAGGGCTGGATCGAGTCGACGTTTCCGCCGGATTATTCAACATCTGGGCATTTCGCGGTCACCGTGCATGCACAGGATCCGCGCCGCTACTCAACCGATGCCGTCACCGCCACCGCAATACCGTATTCAAGCGGTGGCGGGTTCGGGTATCCCGTGGTGTATCCGATCAGGTACCAGAGCGAGGCTATCGCCGGCAACGGTGAAGTGGCAGCGGGCACAAACATTGGCACCGCAACCTCTTGGCCGGTGATCACAGTAATCGGGAAGCTACCTGACGGGTTCCTGCTGCTGGACGCGTACGGCCGGTCAATCAAGTACGACGGTGCAGTGAATCCGGGGTCGCCCGTGGTGGTGGACTGCCGCCGCCGGGTTGTCACTGTCGATGGAGTGAACCGGTCGGTGCTGCTGTCACGGCGAGAGTGGTTCGAGGTTCCAGCCGGGGGCAGCAGCTCAATTTCGCTGGTGACGAGTAAGAGCGACGCGGCAGCGTTCGCAAATGTCGATTTCAGGTCCGCATGGATCTAGAGGGGGAGTAATCATGCCTACTGGTATTGGAATTGACGCGATCACGCAGGGCGGCACCGTTATTGGTCGGTCGGCGCTCGATGATCGCCTACTCGTACGCTCGGAGTATCACCGAGATGGCATTGTTTGCGGATGCAAGATCACGCTGTCATCGACGTCGATGGGGTATGTCATCGGGAACGGGGACGACCCGGTGAGTGTTGCGGTGTCTTCTCGCGGAGGGTCGGACGGGGCGACCAAATTCATTGTCCCGACTGGCCCGGTGCCGACATCGCCGGGGCCGGCGTCGGGGAGGCGTTGCGACGTGCTGTGGGCGAAACAGAACGACCCCTCAAAGGGCGACGCAGACAACCAGGCCATCGTTGGGGTGGCGCAGAGTGTGGCCGCGAGCGTCCCGCCGACGCCAGACATCCCGGCCGGTGCGATCGCGCTCGCCTACATTGACGTGCCAGCCGGCGCGGCAAAGGGCACCGATTGCATGATCACCGACCTCGGAAACTACGCGATCCCGTATGGGGCATCGCTGGGCACACTGTACCGGTATGTGGACAAGTTCAACGGGAAGCCGCCGCAGACCCGCACCACGAAGGGTTCTGGGTCGTTTACGGTGCCAACTGAACGGTACGTGGATTTGGTGCTGCGGCCAACGATTTCGACACCGGCAACTGACAACGAGGGGTCGGTGCTGTACCGGTTCCTGTTCGACGGACAGGAAGTGGGCACGATTGAGTGCGGCTTCAATCGGTTCTGGCAGACCTACCACCTCACCACGACCATCTTGGCTCGTCCTGGCCGGCACACGGTGGCGTACACGCAGGAGCGGCGCGCGAAGCAGTCACACATGTCGGATTTTGTGCAACGGTACGGCATGAATGCAGGGAACACCTATTTGGGCACCACGTTCACGGTGGAAGACCGCGGGGTGGCGTAGGTGTGGTCGCTTGAACTGTTTCGTGTCGTTGACGGGGCGCGTCTGGGTGAGTTGCCGCTGGTGCCGTTTTCGTGGGATCGGAGGGTTCGCGATGGCCGTATGGCGGAGCCACCGCAGGGAGCGGGCCAGCAGTCGCTGTCGTCGTTCTCGTTCACCATGCCAGCGCTGGAATCCTCGGGCTGGTTCTCAAGGTCGGAACCGAATTGGCAGCAGCGGCTGCTTGCGATGTCCATGCCGAAGCGGCACGGCATCATGGCGCTGTGGGACGGTACCCCGATTGTGGGTGGCCCGATTGCTGACCCGGTCACGATTGACGCGACCAAGATTTCGGTCACGGTTGATGGCATCACGAAACTGTTGGAAACCCGGTTCGTGGTGCCTGAATCGTTCTCGGCGCTTCGACAGGTCACGTTTAAGAATCTGTCGCTGGGGACGATTGCGAAACGAGTCGTGCAGCAGGCGATGGCGAAACCCGCTGGCGCGTTACCGATTACGTTTCAGGATGACGAGAAAGCCGGGAACGAACGCAACTATCAGGCGTTCAATGTGGCGAACCTCGCGGCGTCTCAGCTGCTCGACAACCTGTCGAACGTGATCAACGGGCCCGATATCGACTTCCGCCCGTACATTCGCGGCCCGCAACATTTCGCGTTCCATATGCATACCGGCTCGAAGTCGTCACCGTGGATTGGGCAGTCCACGCTGCACGATTTCGAGGTTGGGTCCACTGATGTGTTCGAGCTCACCGCGACCTATTCCACCGCCTACACAGCGCATCGCGTGTACGGGGTTGGTGGGAATAGTGACGTGTCAACGGTAACCGTTCGGGTTGGTGTTGATGACACTGCCGGTGTCGAGGTGCCGAAGGATTTTCCGCTTGTTGAGCGAGTGCACTCGGATTCGCAAGTGCTGAAACCGAGCCTGTTGAAACGTCAGGCGGAGGGGCGGCTACTAACTCATCCGATTGTGCAGCCAACATTGTCGGTTCGCGCGGATGGGACCACACCGCTTGGCCGGTTTTGGCCGGGCGACATGTGCCGGGTGACGGTGCATGATTCACCGGTTTTTGCTGACGGCACGTATGAGTGGCGCATCCTCGGCATCTCTGGCGATGCCGGGAAGATCGTGAAGATTGATTTTGATCCAGTTGAGGTGACGGAATGGTAGAGAAACGGGATTTGCGGGTGACGCTCCCGGATGTGCTCGCGGGGATGCAGCGGACCGCGTTGCATGGGATCGCGCGGCCGGTGGGTGAGTTCGCGGTTCAGGATCGCAGCCAGGAGCCACCAGAGGGTGAGTCCGATATCCCGGTGATTGAGCCGTTGAAAGAGCTCGATCATGTGCGTGAAGTGATGGAGGGTGCGCGAGCGGAGCTTGAGACCGCGCAAAAGGACTTCGACGAAAAATTCGCTGAATACGACACCGCGATGCAGGAAGCTGCTCAAGCGGTGGCGGATACCCAGAAGACCGTGAACGGCTTGGACAGGAAGATCAATGATGCGGTGGATGGTGTCGCGCATATGCGTGACCGTCTCGAGTCGCTTGGTGGCGAGCTTGATGCTGCGGCTGTCAAGGTGCAGGCTGCTAAAGCTGCGGTCGATGCGGTAGAGAAAACTCTCGCCCCTGGTGGTGAGTGGGATCAGAAGGTGAAAGCTGCCGAGACGGCGGGTGTGTCGGCACGTGAGGTCGCTGACGCTGCCCAGGCGGCTGCGGAGAACGCGAAGGCTGAGGTGGCTGGTGCTGTGGCGGCGGCGGAGTCTGCGCGCGCTAAGGCTGATGCTGCCGCGTCGTTGGCTTCCACTGCTGATGGCCGGTACACGGTCGCTACCGCAAACCCTGCGACGCGGGATGGGTCGGGTAAGCCGAATGGTGCTGTGTGGGAGGTGCGTTCGGGTGGCGTGAGCGTGCGCCGGTTCGTGTGGGACGGTAAGGCTTGGGTGCAGGTGAAAGCCGGGCAGGATTTCATCGGCGATAAAGCTATCGGGCAAGCTCAGATTGGTGATGCAGCGATCGGCACTGCCCAGATCGCGGATGCTGCGATCACGAACGCCAAGATCGGTGATTTGGATGCGGGGAAGATCACTGCCGGCACGTTGGATGCTGCCCGCATTGCCGCTAACTCGATCACATCCGAGAAAGTTGTGATCGGGGGCGCTACTAATTTATTGCCGGGCGTGGAGTTGTGGGGGCAGGACCTTAAGCCTGGCTGGGATGCGTTCGGTTTGAACAAGGAAACCCCGTCGGTGTGGGTGAAAGGCTACGGTGCCCCGACCACAAACGCCCCGTTCACGCTCTACGAAGGTAAGACGTACCGGTACAGCGTGGATGTGAAAGCCTCGGTTGACGGCGCGGTGTTCTATCAGCAGATCATTCACCAAGACCCGGCGGTTACCGGTGCGAACCTGTATCCGATGGTGGCATATAAGGCCGGAACAACTTACAAGACGTTCACGGCTGATTTCACACCCAAGGCGACGGGCCAGTATGTGATGCGGTTCTGGGCTAACCACGGATCGGGTACTGCGAACCCTGACGGATACATGTGGTTCCGTAACCCCACGCTTGTGCCGCTACAGCCGGGTGAGCTGATCGTGGACGGGTCAATCCTCGCCACGAAAATCAAAGCCGGGGAGATCGGCGCTGACCAGCTTGCCGCGAACGCGGTCACGGCGGGGAAGATCGACTCGAACGCGGTCACCGCGCGGGAGATCGCCGCTGGACAGGTTACTGCCTCCCAGCTAGCCGCGAACGCGGTGACGGCAGAAAAGATTGCCGCGAATACGATCACTGGCGACAAGCTGGAAGCATCCGCGATCACGGGTCGTGAAATCGCCGCGAATACGATCACGTCGGACAAGGTTGTGATCGGGTCGTCCGAGAACCTGATCCCGAATGGAGCTGGCGAAACGGGTGTGACTGGCGGCATGTGGTCGGACGCATGGACGGTCGAGTCAGAGGACACTCCGCAGGGATGCCGTGTCGCGTTTACACGACCGAAAGGAACTAGAAACACATCTGGAAACGGGGCCGCTGGGCGTTTCACGCTGGAACCAGGGGGTGAGTACCTGTTTGAAGCGTGGGTGAAAGCAGACGTACCTAACTCAACGCTGATTATGGAGATATTCGCTACGGGTGGCAGTTCTGGGCACGCGGCAGTGTGGCAACCGTATGGGGAGAATCGTTCGACTACTCCGGGGTCTGGGTGGCCTATCAATCTGTCGGTGCCTACTGAATGGACGAAGATTCAGGCCGTCGGCACAATGAAGTCGGACACTACGCAGGGCGTTATTGCCACGACGTATATGAACCACAGTGCGGGGTCGGAGCGGAACGCTCAGGTGTGGATCGCGGGTGTCCGGTTGTTGAAGCGTCAGAGCGCGAGCCTAATCGTGGACGGCAGCATCACGGCCCGCCATATTGTCGCGCAAGACATCGCCGCCGAGACCGGCAAGTTCATCGACACCATGATGAAAAACCTCACCGCCACCGGTGTCGCGAACATCAACCAACTCGTCGCCGACCGGCTCTACTCGAAAATGGCGGTCGTTGACAAGCTGCAAGCGCTGTCGTCGATCATCACGAAAGACATGATCGCGACCGGCGCGGTCACGTCTGAGAAAATCGCCGCGAACGCAATCTCGGCGGCAATGGTCGACGTCGGCCAAAACGCGCGCTGGGACTCAAACGGGCTCACGTTCTATGCCCCGGTTGTTGGTAATCAGCGTTGGGATGACTGGGCGAACCGTGACCCGGTGGTGACGATCTCACCGACCGGTGACGTGTCGCTGTCTGTCGCGTCGCAAGGGCAAGCGACCGCAGGTATGTTGCCTGAGGGCCGTGTCTGGGGCGACACCGGCGACTTCAACCAGCTCATGGTGGGTGGTGAAGACATCACGGAGCCGTTGGCTAGGAAAACTGACGGTGTGCTTTCAATCTCGGCACTGTCCTCCGGCGTGACGATCGGGAACTCCGAGGTCCTAGTACTGTACGCGCCGCTGATCATGTTCCCAGGCCGTGCATATCGAGTGCGGGTGCAGGTGTTCGGTGTATGCAAATCGAACTGGCGCGTCAGGATCCGGCAATCAGCGACAGGTATTCCCGCAGTCACCAATACCGTCCAAACCGAGGCTGTCGAATCCCCGCCTGGGGCAACAGGACATAAGTTGGTGCAGTTCGACCATATCGTTTCGCCCCAATGGATTTCTGAAACGGTCCCTGAAGAGGGTCTCGCCATGAACGTCGGAGTTTTCGTACGATCTGAATCAAGCAGCGACAACGTCTCGCTGTACCCGGCACACGAGCCGGGGCGCCCTCGCAGCATGGTGATCGTCGAGGACATCGGCCCAGACGTGCCGATCACGTGGCAAGCACCCTCATCCAACCCGAACACACCGCCGCCGCCACCTGCGACGAAGCGGTACACGAAGCGGTTCGGGTACCGGGGATGGTGGCAGGGCTGGACAGCCAATGGTCGGACCGGTACCGAGACTCGCGCCACTGTTGGCGGGTCGATTTACGGGGCAGATATGTACCAAACCATCATGATGGGGATCAATAACATGACCGCCACACTGTCCGGCTCGAGTGTTAAGGGCGCGAAGGTAACCGTCCGCCGCGCTTCATCGGGTGGATACAGCAACGCGACCTGGAACATCGGCTTCGTGAACGCCCAAGGCGTGCCTGGTAGGCAACCTGCGATCACGAATATCGCAACCAATCAGAGTTTCGGGTTCGGTCAGGCCCGGACGTTCTCTGTCCCATCGCAGCACCTCGACAAACTGCGTACCGGGGCATTCAGTGCGATCGCGATCACCCCAGCATCACCGGGGTCACAAGCCAGCTACGGATATGTGGATGTCCGGGCAGCTGCGGTCGAAGTGACCTACGAGAAATAGGAGCACCCATGTCATGCGAAATATCAAGTATGAGCGTCTCTGAACTCGAGGCGCTGATTGATGAGGCGAATCGCCGCCTTCACCAGCTCACGGTTGTCGAAGAAACCAAAAAGCAGATTGAGGTGCTTAACGCACAGCTCTTGGACGCTATTGGTCGTCACCGTGGCGAGGACTGGATGCAACCTACTGGGGCGCATGACGCTTACCCGCAGGGGTGGACTGTCACACATAACGGCAGGCAGTGGGAGTCGTTGACGCCTGCGAATGTGTGGGAGCCGGGCGTCAGCGGTTGGCGTGAGGCCACGCCTGAAGGGGGCGGGCCTGCTGAGTGGGTGCAGCCCACCGGCGCGCACGACGCATACAAGAAGGGTGACCGCGTGCTGTTCGACGGCGCTGTGTTCGAGTCGTTGATCGACGCGAATGTGTGGTCACCAGCGGTCTATCCGGCTGGGTGGCGCAAGATCGAATAGGTAGTTGAAGAAGTTGTTTGGCGCTCCCGAACGGGGCGCCTTTTTTGTACCCAAAAATCGAGGGAGAAACCAATGGATGTCAATACGCTTGCGGCGCGGCTGAACCGTGAATATCCAACGCGCGACTGGGATCAGCAGTGCCAGCGCTTGGTGTGGAACGCAATTTATTTCCTGCTCGGCTATACCTCTGATTCGCAGATGCGAACCTACGCTACGGCGACTGCTGCGCGGGTCGCGTCCCGTATCGAGTCGACTGATGCGAGTAAAGCGCCAGTGGGGGCGATTCATTACTGGCGGAATCCTGCCGAAGGTCACGTGGGAGTCTCGCTCGGTGGTGGGCGGGTCTTGATGACCGGTACGCCGGGTAAGGTGCCGCAGCAGCTCGGGAAGAATTACGGCATCACCACGGTCGCGCACTATACGAGTGCTGCTGGGAATCCGTATTTGGGGTGGGCGCGCACGAACGGCGGGAACGCTTCGATCATTGGGCGGTTGTCGGCAGGTGCGTCTGCAGCGTCGGGTAGTTCCGCGTCGAAAGATCAGTGGCGCACTATCCAGTCCTGGCTGAAGCGTCTAGGCCGTTACAACGGCCCCGCCGATGGCGTCCCCGGTGTGAATACGTGGAAAGGTATCCAGCAGACAGTGAAGCTGCGGGCCGGGTACACCGGCCCGGTAGACGGCAAGCCCGGCGTGAATACCTACAAGGCGATGCAGCGCTACGCGCGCGCGGGCGGCTACACCGGCCCGGTAGACGGCATCCTCGGCCCGAACAGTTGGGCCGGGTTCGTGAAACGCCTCTCCAGCTAGGAGACCGAATGAAGCTGGCAAAAAAACTCTGGCAGCTGATCGAAGAACCACGCACCCGCCGAGTCATGTGGTCACTGCTGTACGCCGCCATCCTCATCGCCGGCGCAGCAGCCATGATCATGCCACCGAAATCGGTTGAATGGCAGATCGGCGAAGTGCTCACCGCAATATGGTCGGGAATGCTCACCATCGGCGGCGGCCTGGGCGCGTGGGCGACACTCACACGCTACTGGGTGTTCGAGCGCATGGCGATTCTGCTGTGCGGTCACGGGGCCGCGATCTACGGCGCCACGATCTTCGTGAACCACTTCGTCGAGCACGGAAACCGCCTCACCCAACTCGGGTTCGTGGTCGCATTCATCCTCGCGCTCGCGGTACGGCACTGGGACATCCGGTATTGGAATCGTGATCCGCGATAGGGAGGGGCCGGGATGGCGGATATTGACCTGACGGCTCTTGTCACGGTGCTCGCGACTACTGGCGTGCTCGGTTCTATCGTCGCTGGCTTTAAGGGGCTGAGTCGTCGCTGGACTGGCCGTGAAAGCCGGGAACAGGTGTCGATCCGTGGCGCGAAAGCCGAGCGCGACCGTGAGTGGCGTAAGCGGCTCATTTTGGGTGAGGCGTACGCGCAGATGAAGATTCTCGCGGTTGAGGCGGGAGCTGATCCGGCCGAGGTGGCGATGGTTGATCGGCTGGTCGACAAGCTACGGGAGGAAGGAGGGGAGTGATGGGAAAGCACGGAGCTGAAGGCACGTTGGTGCCGAGTGTGCAGGTGCGGAAGTGGCTGTACGGCATCGCCTCGGCGGTGGTGCCGCTGCTGGTGCTGCTGGGCCTAGTAGCTGATGACGTCGCACAGGCGATCCTGACCGTGGTCGCTGCAGTACTAGCGGTGGGGTCGTCAGCGCTTGCTGGTGTGAACGTCCGCAACCCCGGTGATGAGAGTTAGTCAATGATTAGGGATAGCCCCCTCGCGCTGTAGTGGCGTGAGGGGGCTATTTTGTGATTCAGGGCTATGAATCAGGCGGAGGCGGCCACTTTCTTACGGCGGCCGGGGGTGGTGTCGCGGGTTTCGAGCCAGCGTTCAATCGCGTGGAGGTTGAACAGCGGCCCCTGAGCAGTTTCGATTACCGGCGGCGGGAAGCCGGTGATCTTGGTGAACTGGCGTGCGCGCTGGCGGGTTACTCCAGCGCGGTCAGCGATCTCAGCGAATCCGACAACCGGCGGGAAGATCGGTTCTGCGAGTTCAGCGTCGAAAGCTGCAGGGGTGATAGCACGAAGCTCAGTGATGTCGATGGTTCCGAACGGGGCTGTTGCGGCGCGAATGGCATCGGTTGCGCACTCAATGGCGTCGATTGCGGTCGGCGCAGTGACGGTCATGGTGGCGTGAGCTTCTGTGAAGTCCCGTGACACGCTCTGGGATGCACCGTATGCGCCGAGCGCGTCGAGGACATCGAATGCGGTGTCTTCGGTGAGCCGCGGCGTGATGGTGTAGCCGATGCTGGCGTGCCAGGTGGTCACTAGTGTTCCTTTCTTGTTTGTTGTGAGTGGTGCCAACTTGGGGTGTTTTGGGCTACGGTGGAGGGGATCTAGCTTCCCGCGCTTGATTCCCTCCACCTGGTTCTTAGCCCTGGTATCCGCTCCGTCTCAGTTCTGCGAGCATGTTGGCCCATGCTCTACGGTCTGAGGCGGTCAGGTGGATCATGACCGGGTTCTTGGTGATGTCGGGTGGGTACAGCATGTACCCGCTCTTTTTCTGTTTCACCGTCCAGCCCTGATCTTCCAGGTTGCGGATGAGCTTTTTCAGCTCTTTATCCAAGTGGTGGCACCTCCTCTCTGTTGAGTTTTGCTATGCCACCTAATTGGTGACAGTGACAATAATATCAAATGTTGTCGACGGAAACAAGGCGGCGGAACTGTAGCGCTAACCTCATGCGTGAAACTCACTGTGAACGGGCGTGCTCCCAGGTGTAACAGAGCCAGTTTTCGTGCCCACATTTTGCCCACATTTTGCCCACATTTGAGCAAACCTGAGCGAACCCGAGCACGCCTGAGATAGCCCGAGTGCCCTAGAAAACACAAGGAAGTCGCCAACTTCCGCATAACCCCAATACCCCCAAAATTGGGTTCGAGTCCCCTCAGGTCCACTCTCAGCAAGTCCCCGACTTCGGCTTAAACAAGCGGAAGTCG
>QWCB01003354.1_pt1 | contig 12807 bp, 8 predicted proteins | sample 1972511 | NCBI WGS metagenome assembly QWCB01 (sample SAMN09866719, study PRJNA288562) | Human gut metagenome isolate term5_stool, whole genome shotgun sequencing... | isolation source: gut | host: Homo sapiens | place: USA: California
TGCCGGCGTACCGTCAGCAGAAGATACATTAAGGTATATGGAAGATCTGGAAACAGCCGGAGCCGATCTGATTGAAATCGGAGTGCCCTTCTCGGATCCGGTTGCTGATGGTGCCGTCATTATGGAAGCCGATGTACAGGCATTGAAAAATAAAGTCCATCTTCCGCAAGTCATGGAAATAGTAAAAGCATTTCGGAAACAGTCGGAAACACCTTTAGTATTTTTGACCTATTACAATCCTATATTTAACTATGGAGTAAAAAAATTCTTTGAAGAAGCAAAGGACATCGGACTGGATGGCGTAGCCATTCCCGACCTGCCCTATGAAGAACAGATGGAAATACGTCCTTTTGCCGATACATATGGAATAGATATCATACAGATTATCGGACCGGCATCGGAAAAACGTATCTGCCAAAATGTGGAAAATGCGACCGGATTTGTGTACATCGTATCTTCTGTTGAATCGGCAAATCGGAAAGCAGATATAAAAAGAAATTTGGCAGATATCATCTCCGTTATTCGGAAAACGACAGATACGCCCATCGTGGTGGGACTTGATGGTCATCATCCGGAAGAACTTCAAAAGATGAAAGAAATGGCTGATGGAATTACCACAGGAAGCATCGTGGTGGATATGATAAATAAAAACGGGAAAGAAGCGGGAGCGCCTATACAGGAATATGTGGAAAAACTGAAAATTTCCATAAAAGGCTGAAAGAATTTTGAAAAGGAAATCGGAAGCCAAAAATACGGAAATGCTGATGGCAGGAACATTCTTTGTAGAAATGCTCCTGAAAAAGCTTTTCCGTATTTTTTTATATGTTTTAGGAACAATGAAGTTATTTTTTTGAGTCGTGTATCTTCCTGGCACTTATATCAGTTATCGTAAAATAATCATTTCTTTTTCTTTTGAAACGACAGAATCTGTCATCGTTGTTTTGTATACTGCAGAAAGAATCCGGATATCACGCCAAAAAACATATATTTTTTATTCAGACAGGAGGTAGAAAAATGGATGAAGAAAAGAATGAAAACATCCCTTATGACCCGGATATCAATCATATCGTGGACACCACAATTTGGGAAGAAGAATCTTACGGATTTGAGGAGGAAGAGCATGACCATGAAGAACTGATTTCCTCTCTGACCGCACTTGGGACAGGTGTCTTGGTCTTTGGCGAAATGGTGGAAGGAATGGATCGTGTTTTTCAAACAATAGACGATATCTTAGATGGTGTAGACAGTATTTTAGACGATTGGCTCTCATAGTAAAATCTGCATAACCGTTTCATATCAGGCAGAATAGATAGAAAGGAAAAGTGCATGGCCATAGGAAAAAAGAAAGTTCACCCGGGAGATATCCTGGTGGTGGAAAGGCGGGACAAACTATATTTTCACTATGCGGTATATGTAGGAAACGGGCGCATTATCCACTATGCATCCGATACGGGAGACTGGGGAGAACACATTTATATCCATGAAGCTCCGCTGAAAGAGTTTACCCATGACGTTCCCATTATCAAAATTTGCACGTTCCCTGAAGACAGTACATTACCGGGATACCATCTGTATAGCGCGGAAGAAACCGTGGAAAGAGCTAGGTCGCGGTTAGGAGAAGAAAAATACGATCTGTTTTTCAACAACTGTGAGCATTTTGCCGTCTGGTGCAAGACGAATATTTCCAATTGCAGGCAGATACCAAATATTTTCAGGGGAACAGCAGCTAATCCGATTATTCAGCTCTGCAAAAACCAAATCATACCGACCTTCCATTTATGATATAATCAAAACGAAATGGAGGATGACTTTATGGAATACGAAGCGGATAAACGCAGTTACCGTGTGCTCAAATTGTTTGAAACTTTACAGAAGCTGGGGCAGGGCGCCGCACTGGACAGAAAAGAATTTGCGGAAGAAATGGGAGTCAGCGAAAGATCCGTTCAGAGAGATATCCGTACAATCAATGAATATCTCTCCGACTGCGGAAACTCATCGGAAATCGTGTACGATCGGCAGCGGAACGGATACAGGCTCTGTCGGGAAGATACCTGTTTCCTTGATAAAGGGGAAATACTGGCCATCTGCAAAATTCTTATCGAAAGCAGGGCATTTTCGAAGGCAGAACTGAAATCGCTTTTAAACCGTCTCCTTCATTCCATGATTTCAAAAGATACGCAAAAAGAAATAGAAAACTATATCAGGAACGAACTCTTTTACTATATTGATCCTGCCCATGCCAAGGCGGATCTCCAACTGCTTTGGCGTGTGGAAGAAGCAATTCATCATTGCAGGATACTTCATATCTCCTATGAAAAGAAAGACGGGACAGCAGTGGAAAGGCGGATCTGGCCGGTGGGCATCCTGTTTTCCGAGTATTACTTTTACATGATGGGCGTGATTGATGACGAAGAAGGACATCGGAACTTTATGCGAAGAGGACCGGCCATTTATCGTTTTGACCGTATCCGGGACGTAGAAGAGACGGATGAACGATTTGACGGGAACATTACACGGCAGTTCAAAGAAGGGGAATTTAAGAATAAAGTACAATTTATGTACGGCGGAGACTTGCAAAAAGTAGAATTTCTTTTTGAAGCGCCTTCGCCGGAATCCGTCCTAGACAGACTGCCCACAGCAGAAATAAAGGAAGTTCGGAAAGAAGCATCGTCAGGACGAAAGCGCTATCATGTATCCGCCTATGTCAGAGGAAACGGTATCCTCATGTGGCTCAGAAGCCAAGGAAGCCGTGTAGAAATTCTGTCACCTCGTACCCTGCGGGATGACTGGATTACAGATGTAGAAAAACTACTTGCTGCCGTAAAAAAGAAATAGCGGTATATAGATATCCATTTTATTTAAAGGAGGAAAATATCATGAATTTAAATGAACTTTGCTTACCGGACGGGCGTATCTTTTCACCATACTTAGCATGTATGTTGAAAGGAGTACTCCATGACGCTATTGAAAAAGCAATGGATGAGTTTACTATTCCAGAGGTGGCAAAAAATGTTGAAGAAAAAGTAAAAAAGAGATTAAAACCGTTTTTAATAAATTATGGTCGTGAAAATGCATCTTTAGGGATGACTATTGATATGAAATGTTTAAATATTATCGATGAGAAGTGGTTTATGGTGAGCGTGAGCATTAGTGACGTCGATAAGTTCCTTGTAGGGTGGTATAATGAATCAAATGAACCGGAGATAAGTGTATTTGATGATTTAGATACTGCTCAAACCGTTTATGATAGTATTAGAAATAAGCTAAAACAATTCGGATTGATTGAATGATATCATAAAGATAAAAATAGAAATAACTGTATAAAATGTGTGAATTAAAATATTTTATACATGTTGTCCAAGGGGGAAGGGCGAATGTGGGGAGACGTTTTAAAGCGACTGAGGGATAGCCATATGACAGATCTCTTTAACGACCCTGCACTCCCCGGTTCCTGCGGATAAAGACTTTTCGGATGTTCCGTGAAGTCTTTTTTATTGAAGATAGAAATATTGGTTGTTATCAGTGCACAGCAGAGTATAGTATGGCGGCAAAAGATATGCGCAATATAGAAAATAAAAGGGATATTCTTTCCATTGAGTTGAAGGCAGGAAATATTTCCTGCAGGGATATATCATGGATACAAACGAATCGAAGAACCAGCGAGGAGAAAATCATCGATCCCTTTAGGGGGGGGATGATCGTTTGGTTCACCTCTGTGGCAGTGAGTAAAAATGTAAAGCTACTCCTAGAAGTATTGTAGGATATCATTTTTCTATTCACTATGAATCAAAGACCTCTTTCATACATCTTACCAAGCCACAGTCTTCTGTACTGTGGGATATCTGAGCGAGCAGAGGGAAGCAGCTATTCATATGGATATCCTTGCTATGGGAAAATCCAGAATGATTGCTGCATAGGGGAAACGGGGCTGTGTCTTTGCTTCAATGAATTTCTAAGAGAGTATGTCACTGTATAGTCGAGATCTGCTCGTTACTATCTATAATGCACGAATACTGGTAAAAGCTGATACTATCTCAAATAAATTATACTCGCGCAGGACAGGATTTGCGTGAAACAATACTGAAGTGCTTGTCTTGCATAATGGAGCTGAACAACGGAGATTTTTATGTGTTTTATTATCGGGACTAATGCATATTCAAAAAAGAAAATGTAGAGTAGATAGATAAAAATATGGAATGTTGACTCGTGCTGTATCAAAACTGCAGAAGTAGTGAATATTATCGACACTATCATAGACAATATACCTGAATACTACCACAGCATGTGTCCTAAGCACGTTTTCTTCCGGAATCCAGAGGAACGGTGAAAAATGGCAGACGATTTTATCAAGAAATGTTGGAAAAGCATCTGAAGTTGGAGAATATTGTCATCCTATCCCATGTCCTACTCTAAAGCGGGCCGAAAGGGATATCCCGTCTGGGCGGTACTTCCTCTTAAAAAAGGAAAGGGCTGGGTTACGAATATTTGCTGCTACAAGAGGCTGGAATCTGAAGCGGTATTAAATGCTTCCAATTTGAAAGAAGCGCTAATAGAGAAATTAATCTCCATAGGCGGATCAAGGGCAATATATATCTGAAAATAGCTTTTAATGAAGATATAGAAAAGATGGATGTGTCAAGATGATAGAAAAAATAGGTGGTGGTTTTGAAAAAGGCGGTGGACGTAGGAAATTTGCAGAAGCATTTAGTTTGAAAATTGAGTAATGTCAAAAGATTTTTCTTAAATTAAGTGAGATTCCAAAAAATTCAGGGAGGAGCTTTATGTTGAAAACAGAATATTTAAATGCATTGGATGATATGGTAGAAGTTTTGCGAGAAAATAGTCTTCTTTCGGATTCCTTCGCAAAAGATATTGAGGAGAAGAAACATAAAGTTATTGATTTCCAAGGACGAATATTATTTGTTGGTTCATTTAGTGCTGGCAAGAGTGCTTTGATTAATGCAGTTCTGGGAGATGAGGAAATATTAAAAGAAAATCTTAGTCCAGAAACGGCCTTGGCGACAGAGCTTATTTATGGGGAAGATGAACAGATTGTATTAGTAAATAAAGATGGTTCCATAGTAGAGATTGGGAATAATGATACAAAAAATTATAGTATAGAAAATGCGGAGAAATATCTGTATACATTGAAGCGTGATATTCTTAAAAAATTAGATAGAAAAATAATAGTGGATATGCCGGGGTTTGACTCGGGGATAGAGGCTCATAATAATGCCATTTTACAATATATTGATAGAGCGGTAGCATATGTATTTGTCGTTGATGTGACAAAGGGAACAATTAGTAAGAGTTCTTTGGATTTCTTAAGTGAAATTAGAGATATTACAGAAGCTATTTACTTTGTTATTACTAAATGTGACTTAGTGAGTGATGAGGTAAGGGATCGCGTGAAGGAAGATATCAATTCAAATGTATCAGTAGCTCTTGGTAAAACACCAGAAATCGTACTGACGGCTTCAAGTAGAGATAAAACAAGCGGTAAAGCAGTAGGAGATTTGCTTCTTTCTATTTCACTAGAAAAACTTGAAAAGGAAAAATTGGGACAAGAGATCGCTTACTTTATTCAACGGGCCATTAATATGATGTGTGCTAAATTAGAATCAATTGATTATAATCCTGGTAAAATAAGTGAAGAAATTCGTTATAGCGAAAGAATATTAGAAAAATATAAGAAAGTTTTAAAAAGGAAAAAAGCGGATATTCATAACGATTTACATAATAAAGCGGAATTTATTTTGAATGATGTCCGCAATGCGTTATTAATGAATGACAATACTCTTGCGTCTGCTAGCAGAGGGGGTAATGCTGTCTTTTCTACAGCGGTGAATAATATTATTAGACCAATTTTAGTCACTTCTACTAATAAATATATGGAAGACAGTTTTAATGATTTTATGAATATGTTAGAAGCTACAGATGTGGAATATAGGGATATTAATCATGATGATTTAGGGGAAACTATCCGAAATACAAAAAAAGGCATAGTTTTTCTTCTTGAAAAAGTAGGAGCTTTTGCTGGGAGAAAAAAATATGCAAGTATGTATAAAGTCGTATCGGGAACCTTGGCTATAACGACATCTGTTGTGGCTCCGGTTTTAGAACTGGTTATTTTCTTCTTACCAGAAATTATTTCTTTCTTAAATGGGTTGGGGGAACAATCTAAGGAGGAAAGACTTTGTAAAGAAATCAGAGAAACTGTTATTCCTCGTATTTGCGATCGACTAAGACCTACTATTCAGGAAAATCTAACAGAAATAGAAGTACAACAGTTAGAAGAGATCCAGGTACAGTTTACAAAATTAATAGAGGATAAAGAGAATACTCTGCAGCAGTTGCTTAAAGAACGAGAGGAAACTAAATCTGATATAGAAATACAAAAACATAAATTGGAGGAGGGAGTTAATAAGTTACATAAATTGGCAGTTCGTTTAGGGAATTATCAGGAGTAATTTGACATGAGAGAAAAATATACCGATTTTATCAAAAAAATCCAATCCATGGCTAAACAATTGGAAGTTGATAATGGAAAAAATTTTGTTAACACAAGTTATATTTCCGATTTTAGTATACAAGCAAATAGTGTTGAACAGCATATAGAAAGTATTGTGGAAGAAAACCGTAAGTTAAGAATTGGCATTGTCGGTCAGGTAAAAGCTGGAAAATCTTCGTTTTTAAATGCTCTTTTATTTGAAGGGAAAGAAATTTTACCACATGCAGCAACACCGATGACAGCGGCTTTAACAAAAATAGAATATGCAGAGAATCCGTATGCGGTGGTACACTATTATACAAAAAAGGATTGGTCATCCATTGAAATATATGCTGAACAAGCTAATGAAGAATATAATAAAAAATATAAGAATTTAGTTTTAAAGCAGAAACCGGAAAATTTAGGAAAAGGAATGAAGCGCTCTGTTCTTGAATTATCCGATTCCCAAAAGCAAGTATTGTGGAAAGAAGTGCCCGAACATTTAAAGAACTGCTATGAGTTGGTGGAATCATCGAAGGAGAGTAGTATCGATTTACATGATAAGTTGGGGACAAAAGATAGAATAAGTATAGAAAATATCGAGGAGGGTTTGGCCGATTACGTAGGTGTACAAGGGACATATACACCTATTGTAAAGTTTCTGGAAATAGGGGTTAATAGTGAGCTTATTAAAAATGGTATTGAAATTATTGATACTCCAGGATTAGGGGATCCGATACAGTCAAGAAGTTTTAAAACTAGGAATTTTTTGGCACAATGTGATTTAGTGTTTATCCTTAGCCCGACAACCCAATTCTTAGGAAATGAAGATATTGAGTTAATGATAAAAATTTTACCGGGAAATAGCATAAAACATGCTGTACTGGTGGGGAGTAAATTTGACTCAGCGATGCTGACATTTCCAGGGAGAGGAAAAAAGAAATTAATTGAAGTTTTGCATGGAACAAAAAAAACGTTGGATAGACATGCGAAAGCGACTATAGATGCAGCATTTTCCAAAACTGTGGGTAGTGCAAATGATACTTTAGGTAAAATACGAGATTCATTACCACCAAAATACATTATTGCCAGGTTGTATTCCATAGCAGCTAAAATAAAACAAAATATAGAATTTAATAGTGAGGAAAAGAAAACTTTAGAAAATCTTCAGACCTTGGAAGGAATGAAAATAGAACCGGAGTTCCTTGAAGAATTGGCTAATATAAAGAACTTGAAAGAAAAAGAATTCTCTGAAATATATAGGCAAAAAGAGGAACTGATTTCAGAACGGGCAACAATATATGCAAATGATCAGAAAAAGCTTTTTATTCAAAAACTGGATGATATAGAAACAGAATCTCGTCAAAATCTGGAGATGCTGAATTATGCAGATGTAGATGAATTAGAAAAACAGCTTACAATAAGCAAGGCTGCTTTACTGGGGATGAAAAAAGAAATAAAGTCAATTTTCAGTAGGCATAATATTAATATGAAGAAATATATAACTAGTATGAATAATGATATAAAAAGTTTGGTTTCTGAGTATTCTGATTTATCTATTAAAATGGATACAAGACAGCATGAAATTAAACATGAAAGAGGGTTTTGGATTTTTAAACAAAGACATAGCAAGATAGTGGAGGAGCATTATAAGTATGCCTGTGTAGTAGATGTTATAGCACATATCAACGAATATATAGACGATGCGGAACGGAAGATTTCAGATGATTTGAATTATGTGATAGATTTAGAAGGAATAAAAAGAGAAGTTAAGCAAGCTGTATCAACTGCGTTTTTAAAAACGGATGCTACTTTTGATGATGTAAATATAATCGGACCAGTGGAACAAGTTTTGATGCAAATTACGGTGCCACCATTCAATATTGTAGATCGGAAAAAATATCAGGAAATGATAGAAGATTTTTTCCCCGGAGGAACTGTGGAAGGGACAGTTATACATGAATTAAATTTGGAACAGCGAAAAGTACTTCAACGTATCGCCAGTGATATTAGTGATGCATTAGAAATAAAAACCAAAGTTATAAGCGATTTACTTGATAAAAATTCAATGACCTTTACTGATGAAATGCGGCAGCAAATTGAAGAAAAGATTAATTTTATAAAGGAGAAGATGAAAAATAAGAAAGAATCTGTGAAAAATTATGAGAATTTTATAAAACATGTCCATGATGAAAAGTGTGAATTAATCCAAATGAATTTAGGGGATAAATGATATGGGATTATGGGATGATAGCACAGAAGAAAGTGGGATTGTTGAGAACCAATATATAATTGATCCGTCGTCAGGACTGAATCTTATTTGTGAAATATTACCTAAAAATATGCAAAAAAAAACTGATAAGATTGATAATATGCTTGACAAACAATTAGTTCGTACAATTAGTTATATTGAGGATGCCAATATTGATTTACTTGGCTTGGAAAAAAGATTACAAAAATTGTCCGACCAAATTGTAGAATATAAAAAAATAAAACTCCTTCCCAATAAGACTGTTGTTGGCGTAGGGGGTCGATTTAGCGCAGGCAAGTCAGCATTTATCAATTCTTTATTAAATAATAGTGGGGATGAAATAGTTCTTCCAGAAAATCAAAATCCGACGACATCTATTCCCACCTATATACTTAGTGGGGAAGAGAATAAAATACAAGCTTATCTAAAGGATGATCGTATTTTGCTATTAAAAGCAGAAGCTAGTGCAGCTTTGACTCATGAGTTTTATGAGAAATATAAAATTGGATTTTCCCGTTTTATCAGAAATTTGGTAGTTTATCGGAATGATTTTCCCGAGAATTTCTCAGAAAAGATTGTTTTGTTGGATACGCCGGGGTATAACAAATCAGATATAGATGCGACCGATGCGTTGTCTGATGAATATCTATCCAGTAAGCAGTTAAAAGCGATTGATCGCTTAATCTGGTTGGTGGATATTGATAATGGAACGATACAGGATAAAGATTTGCAGTTTATAAATAAGCTGGTGACGGACAAACCTATTTTGTTTATTTTTAATAAAGCGGATTTAAAAACTGATGAAGAAATAAAAAAGGTTTTGAGTACCAGTAAAAAAATAATTGCCGATAATCATATTAATGCATTTGGTATTACGGCATATTCATCCCGCGATAAAAAAGAATATTTTAAAAAAGATATTATTTCTTGCTTTTTTGACCAAGCAGTAGGAGATGCTGGTAGAAAAAAAGGAGTACAAGAGGAATTGGAGGAAATAAAGAAAATAATTGAGAAAATGCTTATAGACAAATATGAAAAAATGATAATTGAGAGAAATAAACTTGGAAGTTTGATTTTACATACGAATGATATAAATGAAATAGGCACGATAGTACAGTTGCAAGCCGAAAAGATAAGAAAAATTAATCAGATAGGGGCAATAAATATTCAATATAAAAAAATTATAGAGAAAATTGAAGGGGAAATCAAAAGGTTACAATTTTGATGATGAAAGAGGGAGATTATGAAATTTACGGATGAAAATAGAATTGAAATTCTTGGAAAACTGCTTGACGATAAAAAGCACCATGAGGAGATGAATTTTAAGCAATTTTATGAAAATGCACTGGAAATTGCAGAGAGACAGCTTTATCCTCTAATCGCTAAAACAGATATGAAAATAAACAAAAAATTATTGAACGTTTCCGAGAAACCTTTTTTGAAATTAATGATTATTTGACATTGCCATCTTTCATAGGAAATACAATTGTTGGAGTCTTTTCTTGTGCCAACGGAGGTGTATATTTGAATAAAATGCAAGTTAGTCGGTCTTGTCAGGATGTCTTAAATAAAATAAAAGATATACCTTGCATTATATCTACTACAAACGATTCGAGTGTCAGCATTATAAATAGTGCAGATGTTACTAATAGTTTTACAGAAAATGAATTAAACGAACTGATTGCAGAAAATAGAAAAAATTTGATAGATATAGAGGCACTTGCTAAAGTAGTTGTAGTCAGTAATAAAAATGGATATAAAAATTTAACTTTGGTAAAGTTTCCAATAGTAAAAATTCATAGAAGTATAAAAACAAAGAACCTATTACATAAATTAGATTGCATGGTAGTTTTAGGAACACCGCAGTCTAAAAGAGAACAGAATAGCATTGAATTTTATAAGAAAATTTGTCATGGCATAGGTATTCCATTATATGAAATAACAGATACAGGTTGTGTAATGGCTGATAATGTTGCGATAGCTAATGATATAGAGCAATTTATGATAATGAATGATAAACCTATACTTAATACAGATTTTAAGTATTATTTATATAATATTTTTTTAGATATTTTATTGTATTATAATAAAAAGTCAGAAAAAAATAAAAAGAATATTAATTTTGCGAATGTGGATATAGGGAGTATAGAAAATCATGATATAAAAAAAGTGGTAAAAGAACTAAACGAAGAACTTCGTGCAGAACAAAATAGACTAAAAGTTGAGACAAACCAGTTACAGACGGTTTGGAAAAAAATAGAAAATCATGTATTGGATTTGCAGAGAACGCTTTCTGGAGATGTTAAAGCAAAGAATATATGTCGAGAGTTACGTAGCGCTTGGGAAGATTCTATATGTAAGGCCATAGAATTAAAGGATATACGCTTACAAAATATATTGCTTTATGATCTTACGGAAATTGATAAAAACTATGAATTTTATAAACATCTCATTTCTAAGTATTATAAAACTGGTGTAGTTTCTGTTACTGAAAAAAGCTTTTTATATAAAGAGAATACTGAATTTGCAATTCACATGAAAATATTACTGGATAATATTTTTGATAATGGAGCGCTAAGCTTATCTGAAGAACAATTTGGGGAATTGGCTGGTAGATTATCAAATGTTATCACGGCCAAGGAATATTATTATAGAGGCATATACTTTTATCAACAAGATCCAATTGCAGCAGGGAAGGCTTTCTTGAAAGCCTACGAAATGGGATATCATCAGTTGGCTGAAAGTAAATTAATCGAACTATACCATAATGGTCAAACAGAATTACTAGGAAAAATGGCAAAACAGATGATTCCTGTAGCTAATTATCTATGGGGGATGCAGCATCTTGAAGGAAAAAAGACTGCGAAAGGAATTGTGAATATAAAAGTGGCAGCAGTTCATGGATATTTTCCTGCAATACTAGTATTAGGAGATTTATATCACAAGACATATAAATGGAAGAAAAAAAACAGGAAGGAATTAACTAAAGATGATGTATTACCGCTTAAATCACTATATAAATCTATATTAGAAGAACAACCGGATAATTCCTTGGTGGCCGAACGATTGGGGTATTTATATAGTGATTTGGGAGAAGAAAGAAATGCCATACAGGCATGGAGTAAGAGCAAAACAAAGAATGGGTATTATGAATGTGGGAAAATATATCAATATGGAAGAGATACTATTTCACAGAATTTGGAAAGAGCAGCTGATTATTTTAAAAAGGCACATGATAGAGGTCATTCGAAGGCAAGATATAAATATAATCAGATACAGAATTGGATGGAAAAGAATGCTCAGCGTTATAATGATGAAAGTTACGAAAGCTATTCAGAAGTAATATCTGAACATACTGAAAAATCATTGTTCGAGAAAATAAAAAAATTGTTTTCGTAGAATAGATGGGAAAAATTAGCTTCTAAATATTAAGGAATAGATAATTTTGCTATTTTTTATTGAGTGGACTAACCATAAATTATTTTATTGTGTGTAAGGTTGTAATAAAATTTTTCCCCGACAGATAATCAAATGTCCCTTTTATTTTTGGAAACGTGATGGAACAGGCGCAAAGAAGCTGGTGGGGAATATGAAGAGCTTTGGAGATTTCGATGCTCTTTTTATTTCTGTATTTTCTGTCGCCTAAGATAGGATGGCCTATGGAAGTGAGGTGGGCGCGGATTTGGTGGGGGCGGCCGGTGATGAGCCGGACTTCCAGCAGAGAGCAAATATTCCCCGCTTTTTCCATGGTGGAGATTCTTTTGTATCTCGTTTCTATAGGTACAGCATTGTCTTTTTGCTCTGTAATGATAGTGACTTGATTCGCTGATTCATTTTTTATGAGGAAGCCTTTCAGGGTGTCCTGTTCTTTTGTTTCTCCTAAGACGATACAGCGGTAATATTTATGAAGGGTACGGTTCTTGATGATTTCATTCAGCATTTGCAGACCTTTGACAGTTTTTCCGCAAAGAACGATACCGCTTGTATTTCTGTCCAGACGGTTGCATACGGATGGCTTCGCTGTGGAATGATTATTGTAATGGCAATAGTCCAGCAGAGCGTCATT
>QWCB01004757.1_pt1 | contig 12789 bp, 7 predicted proteins | sample 1972511 | NCBI WGS metagenome assembly QWCB01 (sample SAMN09866719, study PRJNA288562) | Human gut metagenome isolate term5_stool, whole genome shotgun sequencing... | isolation source: gut | host: Homo sapiens | place: USA: California
GCAATAGAGACTTCTTCCTCTACCGCATCGCCGTTCACTTCAGTTAGTTTTTATGTGGGTGGCTTTCTCCCCCAGCACCTCAAAATAGGAATTAGCCGATTATGTCAAAAGAAATACTGACTTTGTCAAGTGTAGCGACTTGAGATAAGCTACTATTTATGTACATTTGCATTGCGTTTTAGAATGCCGATATGGGATGCATCAACTACATAGATCGGGCTAAACAACTAATTAATAGCTTGTTCCCCCCCCCCCACCACACACAGGGACAAATGCTGTGTGTGGGGGTGTGCATTCTCTATAGGTGCATATCTAGGAGACTGGCTCTTTATACACAGTGATAGTGTCCAGCGAGTCTCCTCTTGGACCTGGGTTTAAACTTATTGAGACGAGATGCCTCTAACAGAAACGGAAGTCGCATATACTAAGACATCAAGAGTACAATAATATATTCATCAAACAATACTATGAACAGAACAGTAAGAACACTGCTAGGCCTTCTAACGATAGGCCTAGTCGCTCTGACCTCTTGTAAAAAGGAGAATCAAGAGCCCAAGCAGAACGAAGGCACGACCTACGTAAGCGTAGCGATCAACCTACAGTCTAGCCTGCGCGCTGGTACAGGCGATACTGATGAAGAGTTTAACCTTAAGGGTACTTGGAATGGCAAGGATGCCATCGAGACTATTGCCGTCTATGTCGTCGGCGATGGCGAGGTCTCTTATGGTCAATACACGATGGCTGACTTTGATGTTGTCAAGGCTACGGATGATACCAACATCACCATCAAGCCTAAGAATGCTATCCTTACCAAGCCAGGCACAAAGAAGGTTTATGCCCTCATCAATGCGCCTGAGGAGATAACAAAAATGCTTGAGAAGTCTATGCCCGTTCATTTCAACGAAGCTTATGCCAAGGCTGTTGAGAATATGACGACTGCTCAGGTGGCTCGTGCAAACGCAGCGAAGGAGGATCTTATTATGATGTCCAAACTGTGCTAGGTAAAATCGAAAACATCACCTATGCAGTAGCTCAGGGTGAGAAGGCTTTCTACATTAGCCAGCAGAAGAATGAGGCTGGTAGCATCATCACTCCTGGATATGGCTTCCTGCCACTTGTTGATGCGGCTAACCCTAGCAAGCTAACCAACTATAAGGAGCAGGCTGAGGTTTACGACTATAGCGATCTGCACACTACAGTCGATAATCCTCGTGCAGCACTTGTAGCTACAGATCTAAAGTCAGCTCTAGAGATTGGTAAGAAGAGTCTCGAGAGCAGTGCTTTTATCTTTGAGGCTAGCCACAAGTTTGGTGAGACTGGACAGACAATTGCTAACTACTCAGGAGACTTCCGCCGTGGTAACACCCCTTATGTCTTGGTTCGTGCGAAGTTTACGCCAAATGACAATGCGTTCTACAACGACTATCAGAGAAATCTGTTCAAAAAGGCAGGTCATGATGGCACCTTCTACAGAGGCGAGGATGGTCTTCTTTATGCCAGGAATAAACCTTTTAAGAGTAAGAGGACTAATGAAATTGTGCCAGAGCAAAAATACACCGAGTATAAGGCGGGCAAGGTTCTCTACCATGTCTTTGTCAATCCCGATAACATCCTTAAGACACTAGATGCGCCTGCTTATCGCAACAACATCTACCACATCAGTGTCACGGGCTTTAAGACGCTCGGTCTCAACTGGAACCCGCTCTACCCAGAGGATCCAGATACTCCCGATCAGAAGAATCCCGATCCAAAGCCAAAGGGAGAGCCTGAACCACCTTACGTCCCAGGGGACTTCAATACTCCTAAGGAGACCTATCTAGCGGTAGAGGTTAATGTCATTCCTTGGAATGTACATAGCTACGATATAGAACTAGGTCTTTAATGAGAAAATACTGTCTTACAAGTATGGACGCACGGACCTGTGCGCCCATACTTGTAAGACGAGTAACCCTTTGTAGGGACGCTCGGTCTGAGCGTCCGTTGTATCAAAGTGAGACGAGTAACCCTTTGTAGGGACGCTCGGTCTGAGCGTCCGTTGTATCAAAGTGAGACGAGTAACCCTTTGTAGGGACGCACGATCTGTGCGTCCGTTGTATCAAAGCGAGACGAGTCACCCTTTGTAGGGACGCCCTCTCGCTAGACGCTCCCGAGCGTCCCTACACATCGTTACACGTCTTCCCCCCCCCCCTCCTCCCCATTTTCATTACCCTTACGATCTTTCACTTAACCGACACCCCTGATCTCTCAATCACTGCTACATCTTATGAAGCGACACACTATATATAGCATACTCCTGCTGCCTCTCCTCGTCTTATCACTCGTCAGCTGTGATAAGTACATATATGATCGAGGCGAGTGCCCCACGATACTGGTCTTTACACCCTATATGCAGACACCCTGTATGTCTGACTCAGCTTACATAGGCAAGGCTGCAGCGCTACACTTAGTCGTTAGTGACCCTACATCTGGAGAGATCATCGCCTATAAACATCTAGAGTCAGTCGATCTGACTGCCACCTCCACGATAGAGGTGCCCGTACCGAACAAGCACGGTGATACTTATCGCTACTCCCTTTGGGTCGGAGCCACTCCCCAGCACTATATGGTGAGTGACCTGGCTTCCCCCACTCGTCCCAAGCTTGCTGATTCTCGCTTGGCACTCCGGCTCAACGAGCAAGACCGACACATGGGACTACTTCTCGAGCCACTCTACTTTACCACGGGTACCGTAGACTGTCCAGTACCACCAGAGGGGTCGAGCATCAGAGTGCCCATTGCGCCAAACTTAACGCGCTATAGCAACGACTTTGACATAAGCCTTACCGAGCTACCCAGCAGAGTCCTCTATCCACTACAGATCCAAATCGAGGATAGCAACGCTGCTTACGACTTTATGGGTCAGCTGACCAACCCCACCAAGCATGTCATCTACCAGGCAGACCTGCCTAACGAGGGTACGACACGTAGCACGCGAGATCTTTACGTACAATCTCAAGGAGCTCCTGGCCAAGAAACTGGAGTATCGCCCTGAGTGTCAGTTTGAGTACGACATTGAGATCCGTCTTCAGGAGCTACCCGACAATACCCATTACGCCATCGAAATCATCATTGATGGGTGGAAAGTTCACTCCTACGAGATCGAATTGTAACTTGTTACCGCATACTCATATCGTCACATCACTATGAATCGGCCACGATACAACATAATATATAGTACGCTCTTAACCATCAGTCTGCTACTCTCCCTTGCCAGCTGTGTACGGCAAGATTGTGACGAGGCGCTGATAGGTGATGGTCAAGGGCTTTATTTCTCGCTCCAATTCGGAGTGCGAGAAGCGCACAATCAGAATCTGCGAGCTCAAGAAGACGGAGTCTACAGTATCAACACTGATAAGACAGACAAGGATGACTATGTCAAGGAGCTTCGTATCATACTGCTCCAAGGAGATGAGGTTAAGAAGAACTTCTACTTTAGGGCTCTCGACCCAGACTCTCATAGCCCCAATAAGCTTACTACGGGACACAATGAAGTCTCATTCAAGCTTGAAGAGGATGAGATGGACATCTATGATATGATAGTCATCGCCAATGAATCTTCTGTGCGAATTACTACACGAAAAACCCTCTCGTCGGTTCTACCTAAGGTTAAAACACGAGATGAGATTATGGCTATTAGCCTGAATACAGGTATAGTGCGCACAGTCTCTTCCAGATTTTACATCCCGATGACTGCCGAATATAGAGGTGTCGATATGCGAAAGGGAGGCTCAAAGGATAGCCCCCTTAAGCTTCAGCTCCCTACACCGACAAAAGGGGTCGAGCTACTGCGCATACTTGCTAAGGTCGAGCTCATCATCAAGGATTGTGTCGAGGCTACTAGGCGTAGCGATGGTAGGTTTGATTGTAGCTGGATAGGTCCATGGGGATTTGATCGTGTTGTTACTATAGATCTAGATAAAGTCTCAGACGAAACTTCGCTCTTTCCCGCAAATCAATACTCCTCTCCCAAAACGTCTTCAGATGAAACAGCTGTTAGTCTCTCCCGAGTAGTAGATGTGTCTTCTGTGGTCGGACTAGACGATCTTCCTAAGGATGATCCCATTGGAGGCGTTTATCTGCTAGACTATCGAGCGCACTTTTATCTACCAGAGCGTCTTGTAGCACAAGGGCAAGAAGCCGAGCAAGCGACAGTGATGAAGATTAAGTGGAACTACTATCCCGATCCATGGGATTTTAGAGAAAAGAAGGAGCATCTGACCACATTCTCTTTTGCCCGTCAGAACGAAGGTGCTGATGACTACCTTACGACCTCGGCTACGTTTGAGCCCTCTGACAAGAGTGTCTACCGCAATAGTGTCTATCGCATCGCAATTACTCCATACCATGCTGACTTTAGGTCTTTAGATACAAGACTAGACACCTTCTAATTCCTTACGAACCTTAAGCTACTAGGCTATACGATTCTTCCCTATCAAAGGCTATGAAACACTATAATCTCACAAGAACGATATATAACACCCGATTTTGGACATATCTCCTAATCCTCTGTACCTATTGTGCCTTACCTCTAATGGCACAAGCTCAGCTACAGGTAAAAGTTGATAAAAATAATAGTCGACCTTGTCTCCAAGGAGTCCCTAGAGGTACTGGAACCATACGACTTGAAATAGAGTCGGGGACAGCTCCCTATACCGTCCACTTTACTCAGGTGCCTGAGGGCTTTCCGGAGCCAATGACTTACACCGCAACAACTGAAAAGATTACCATTTGGAATCTTCCCTCAGGTGATTATGAGCTGGAGATCTCCGATGCCTCTGGATCTATTGTAACCAAGCAGGCGAAAGTTGGAGTAGCACCATCGGCTGGGCAGTGGCTTCCAGATAATGGCGGGTTTACACAGCGCTTTACGACAACGGCTGGACATCCCGACTGGGTCTCTACGCGTTTTCACTTCGTGAGTTACTGTCCAGAACCTCCAGAACCAGACCGTTATGGCTATCCACTCGACTCGATTTTTTACTACTTCGAGTATGCCTTCTGTCTGTATGACGACTATGTAGCCTATAAGCATCCCGACCTCAGTTCTCCAGGCAAAGGAAATGCGAAACCTATCAATTGGGTAAGCCTCAATAAATATGAAGGAGAGGAGCCTACCTTCCAAGGGGAATGTGGTCTGTGGAAAGTAACAGACACATTTAAAGACGATTGCCCCGACAACTCTGGAGAATACCCAATCGTAACTAGAGATGTGCCACACCTCTTTGTCAAAATCACCACAGGGCAGACGGCAAATGAGATGACACTTAGCCACGATCAGTATAAGATGATGATCGGATGTCGTCCGAAAGGTGCGACAGATCCAAAGTATGCTGTATTTTTAACTCATGGGTGGTGGGACGAAGACTCGTTTGATCCTAATCCTTGGCTTGAGATAAGCCCTGCTCCTCTTTATGATCCTGCTAAGAGACCTTATGAGAAGGAGTTCAGACCGAAGTTCCGTATTAAGGAAGAGTTCGTAGAGTCTTTGACATTTCCCGTTGAGGTAACATCGTTTGTATATCTCGGTTCGAGTAATACATTAGGCCCTGTATTCTTCACCAAGGAGGATGCTAGGACATGGAAAGAGTTTCGCGACCCAATGATATGGAAAGGGACAAATAGGATCATGATGAAGGATGCCTCTGGGAAAATGGCTTCGATGTCGGTTAGCAACAAAATAACCAATGCCCTAACCAATGGTGATGGACCTGGTATGATAGAGGGGAGCCACTACCGAGATACTAGACCTGATGTCTTTGATGAGACTACAAATAACTATATCCCTGATCCAGGTCCTCATATAGCTGGTCATCACTTTTGTGAGGGAACTAAGGATGTTGTTCTGTCTGTAGCGATTGAGGATAGGCATCTTGGCTGGTATTATCAGATCCCAGCTGGGGGCGCTCAAATCACCTTAGTAAAGGCACCTGCAGAGTACGAGCCTCAAAATGAGTATCAACCCAAGCTCAATGTGCCTATTACCATCCCTGAGAAGCATACCTCTTGGTGGATTTATCCATTCCCCAATGACTCAGCTCCTGCAGATAACCCATATGCGGAGCCTTGCTGGGATGTCAAGCTCCCTCCAGGGTATTACGATTTTGAAGTTACCTATATGGATATGTTTGGGGATATAAAAACGGTCAAGAATCTTTATGGTTCCACTTTTATAGGAACTTATTATGATCATCGTATCCCCAAGTTTGAGTATGGTCCTGAGCGTGCGAACATAAAGCCTGCTATCGATCCTGTCGATTGTGACAAATTGCGTGTATACCCATTTCGTGGGGCGAAGTCTCCTGAGATAATCCTCCGAGATGGTAAGCCCGTTGTAACGGTGGCTACAGTCAAGCAATACGATCCGATAGACAAAGCTTTCTTCCCAAATGCGACATCTAAATGGAAGAGCTATCCAGAGACTACGGAGTGGGTTATTGCCATCCCTGAGGTCCTTAATGGACAGAGTCCTGAGGATCTCTATGTAGATATCCCTTGGAAAGAGTCTAAGATCGAGATTACCTACACAACTCAAAACTCCAAAGATCTTTGGTGGTGGGATATAACGGAGCTCCCCTGTTTGGATCTCCTACATACTCGTGAGATTGAGATTGGGAAACCAACGTATGATCGAGATAACTTCGAGGCGTATATCTGTAAGAGTGGAGCTGGGGCACACATATCGTTATTGCCGATTAAAACGGCAGGGCGAGTCTTTGTCGAGCTACGAGAGATGGACAATAAGACGGTCATCGCTAGTAAGGTGCGTGAGGCAGATGATAATGGACCTGTTGTCTTCGACCTAACAGCAGATCAAATCCGTCCTGAGTACTATCTCTATATACGTACCGAGAAGTGTAATCGAGAGAATGAGGGTGAAAAGATTACGCTGATTGACTTGAGCAGTGAGCACATCTTGATACATAATGGAGAGTTTCCTAAGTATTGTGAGGGTAGCACGATCCTTCTCAAGATACCTAAGATCACCGCTCAGTCGAAGTACAGCTGGACTCTCCCCGATGGGTCAACTATAGAGGGACCCGAACTCAAGATAGAAAATGCGTCAACAGCTCACGCAGGACACTACAAGGCTCATATCACGAATGTCTTGTGTGATCAGGCTACGACAGATGAGGAGATTGACTTTCAGTTGATCGTCTCTCCGCCTGAACTGTGGTGGCGTAAAGAAGCTAGCTCTGCAGACTGGAACTCCACTGATAACTGGGCAGATAGTCAGGGAAATTCGATAAAGACTATCCCTGCATCTTGTACCAATGTACATATACCAGGTGTTGTCGATAAGTTCTTCCCAGACTTAGATCCAGCGAAGACTATGAGACAGTCCTTTGGAGAGCCTGTGTGTAACGATATCTACTTCCATTACGGCGCAGCACTAGGCAATCCTCAGCTACTCTCTAGCTATGCCCGAGCTTTCATCGATTACAACTTTGGCATTATGCAGACCGATGGTACAGTTGAGCCGTACGAAGATCCTCAGCACTTAGAAGCTAATGCGCTTCTTTTGGAGCGTGACAGATGGTATATGCTATCTACGCCGATCAAGAATGTATTTGCAGGAGACTTCTCGCTAGCAGGCTATCCTCTCACCTATCAGCGCTATCTCAAGCTGATGCCAGTCAATGCTGATGGCTCACTAACGGAGGCTTCCTTCGATCAGGCTATCAGCACTCAGGGGACTCCTATCGCAGACTCCAACCTAGCGTTAGCTCTCAAGGTCGTTGGTTATCAGGCTGACAAGATTGGAGCTTCAGATCACAAGAACCTTAATGGTCTACAGGGTATCATACGCTTGCCTTTTTATGAGACCAATGAGCTGAATGGGCGCAAGGAGTTTTACCCGCTCCATCGATATGATCCAAAAGAATTGCTGTCACTATTCGTATACTTCAACGAGCGAGACTTGAAGCCTGTCAGCAAGATGGATGGAGCTCGTAGAGATCCCGAACAAGACTATCGCTTTGTCTTTGAGGATAGTGCGACCAAAGCTATCGGATCTATAGCCGATGATACTGCTGGTGCAGCTACAGAGGGCTATACATTGAAGCTTAAAAAGATTGCTGAGGTTCCTCAGCAGATGGCACTCGTGGGCAATCCATTTATGACTCCGATTAGCTTTGACAAGCTTTATGAGGCAAATGCTAGTAACATAGAGCCCTACTACTATCTATTCACAGCTGGTGCATGGCACTACTATCACGTCAATGCAGTTGCTCCGGATGCTACATCCACGCAGTTGCCAAATGGTCAGATTGCTCCACTTCAGGCCTTTGTTGTTAAGGTCAAGATGGGAGTCTCTCAGCTTCACTTCCCCACGACAGGAGATCAATCGGTACTTCTACCTCCTAAGGCAGATGGTACAGCAGACTATGAGCTACGCAGTGGCAATAGTGCGACAAGCCTTGCCAATCAGAGAGCAGTAAGTCTGACCGTCTCTGATGTCAAGGGAGCTAAGGGCTTTGCTATGCTACTGCCCGAAGCGACCGTTAGTGCGACACCGGCATTGATTGCTCCAAGGACGATGCAGACCGCTCCAGTTGCCTACTTTGTCAATCCAACTGACGGTAGCTGTAACTTCGTACAGACTGATGCTCCCTATACGAGTCTCGAGCTAGGCATTTATGCTCCTACCGATGGGATGCTCACGTTAGACTTCAGAACAATGTCGGAGAAGCCCTTTGACAAGCTGGCACTCTACGATCGCCTGCGAGGTACTGAGCAAGATCTACTAGCTAATCCGAGCTATAGCTACGCTTATAGTCTCCGAGATGGACGACGCTTCGAGCTACGCATGTCGTATGCTGGTGTCCGCTCGAACAAGGAGATGGTTAATCCACAAGACGAGCTACAGATAGAGCGCACCGCTACGGGCTATCGCATCTCCTACGATGAGGGTATCGCCGGCTACCAGCTCTACAGCGTACAGGGCTATCTACTGGAGCGTGCCACGACCGACGGTCAGACACAGGTAGATATCGAGATGCCCGAGACGGACGTCGTACTACTCGACGTACAGTCCACCGACGGTCTCCGCTGGATCAAGAAGCTCCAGCGATAAGAACGCGCTCGTCGCATATAAATAATAGAGTAATCGGGGTAGTCCTTCTAGTGAGAGCTACCCCGATTGCTGTATCACAGCCACAGGTGTGACTAGGGTGGGGGGGGGGGCAATGCCTCGCTAAAATAGATAGACGGTGCAAAGGTAATACGACAGCTCATCGAGACGAAGCTCAGGTGCATTCAGCATCACGCAGTGATCTGCAAACGTCTCAACAGACGCTACGTGTAGCGAAAAGTAGGAACGCACGGACGAGTAACGGCTGTAGGGACGCACGATCTGTGCGTCCGTTGTATCAAAGGTTACGTGTGTCCGTTGTATCAAAGGTTACAGCGTCGTTGTTTTAACGGGGACGGACGCACAACCGTTACTCGTTTCGCTGTGCTACAACGGACGCCCTCCCACTAGACACTTTCGTGCGGCCATACATTTCGTTACACGTCTTGCTGTACTACAACGGACGCTTGACCGTGCGTCCCTACAGCCGTTACTCGTCTTCGTGCCTCCCTACATGTTGCTACACGTAACGGACGCATTACACGTCAAGGTTGCTACACGTGAGCTTTGGGTGATCTAGGCGGTGTAGGATTATAGTTGTAACTTTGACCTTGCGATGTAATCAGACAGCCTAGCAGGTCGACTACTAGACTGAGCACTAGTGGCATAAGAAAGTGACAAAGACACAGAAGAAGATAGGTTTATGGAGTAGCTCTCCAGCGCTAACGATCGTACTCCTCTTTGGAGTGATCAGCATGCTGGGAGACCTCGTGCATGAGTCCGCTCGCAGTGTCAACGGACAATACCTCAGCTTGGTGCGGCTCTCGGCAACGCAGGTGGGACTAGTCTTCGGGCTGGGCGAATTCCTAGGTTATGCGTTGCGCCTTCTCTCAGGTGCCTGGCTAGACAAAAGCAAGCGCTACTGGCTCTTCCTCTTTGTGGGCTATGGGGTGCATCTGGTGACCCCATTGATGGGCTTGACCACCTCATGGGGTGGCTCTACGACCTAGAGCAGCAGCCGATCATCATCGCTATGACGATCCTCTCCGAGGGCGCCGCGGTCGCCCTATACATCGTCCTCTACAAGCGGATCCAGAGGGAGCGGCTCAGCACGGTTGACGCATTATAGACACTCTGCTAGGAGTTGCCTAAGACGATAACCGAGGAAATCCCAAATAGCTTGGTGGAAAACAGAAATTCTCCACCGAGGCGAGAAATAAAACTTCGGAAGAATGAAATGAAACTTCGGAAGAATGAAATCATAAGTCCGAAGTTTTTTTCCGCTCCTCTCTGGGAAATCAAAGATCCCCACAGAGGAATTCACGATTTCCTCCGTAGAGACTAGTTCATTTTCATAATGCGTCAGCCTACCTCCGTTAGCAGAGTGCCAGGCTCTACGTGGTAATTTCGTACCTTTGCGCTCACTATGACCGAGAGAGTAGAGCAAGAGAGCAAGCGGGTCTACATCGAGACCTATGGCTGTCAGATGAATGTGGCTGACAGCGAGATCATAGCTGCACAGATGCAACTGGCGGGCTACCAGCTCACCGATCAGATCGACGAGGCGGACGCCGTCCTCATCAATACCTGCTCGGTGCGTGACAATGCGGAGCTACGTATCATACGTCGTCTGGACAATCTCAACGGTCAGCGCAGACGCTCGGGACATCCGCAGATCGTCGGTGTGCTCGGCTGCATGGCGGAGCGTGTGCAGGAGACACTCATACAGGATCATGGGGTGGATCTGGTGGCAGGTCCTGACGCTTATACGGACCTTCCTCACCTGATAGCGGCAGCCGAGGCGGGCGAGCCTGCTATTAGCATTGAGCTCTCCAAGAGTGAGACCTACAGCGATGTGATCCCCGTGCGACTACCGGGACTACACATCAGTGGCTTCGTCTCGATCATGCGTGGGTGCGACAACTTCTGCACCTACTGCATCGTCCCCTACACACGAGGTCGTGAGCGTAGCCGTGACCCCGAGAGCATCATTCGTGAGGTACAGCGCATGGCGCAGGAGGGCTACCGTGAGGTGACCCTCTTAGGGCAAAATGTCAACTCTTACTGCTGGCAGACTGAGACGGGCGCTAGCTACACTTTTGCCGATCTGCTGCGAAGCGTCGCTGAGGCGGTGCCGATGATGCGCATTCGCTTTACCTCGCCTCACCCCAAAGATATGAAGGACGAGACGCTCGAGGTGATGAGCCGTTACCATAATATCTGTCGTCATATCCACTTCCCCCTGCAGAGTGGTAGCAATCGTATCCTAGAGCGCATGCGTCGTCGCTACACCCGTGAGTGGTACCTAGAGCGTGTGGAGCGCATCCGTGACTATATGCCTGACTGCGGGCTGAGTACCGATGTCTTCTGCGGCTTCTCGGGCGAGACGGAGGAGGACTTTCAGGAGACGCTCGAGGTGATGAGGCTGGCACGGCTGGACAGCGCCTTCATGTTTAAGTACTCCGAGCGTCCCGGCACCTACGCCTCGCGTCATCTCGTCGACGATGTCCCTGAGGAGGTCAAGGTGGAGCGCCTCAATCGTATGATTGCTCTGCAAAACGAGCTGAGCCTCGAGAGCAATGAGCGTGACGTGGGCAAGAGCTTTGAGGTGCTCATCGAGGGTTATAGCAAGCGCTCGCATGATGACTTCTTCGGTCGCACGGAGCAAAACAAAGTGATCGTCTTTCCCAAGGGCACTAATCAGATTGGCAAGCTGGTCACTGTACGCGTGGAGCGGGTTACCTCGGCAACGATGATCGGTAGCGAGGAGAAGTCCCAGGGATAGCCCCAGAGTTTATCCCAATAAGCAGGTATCAGCGAGCTATCTCGCTACCTACTTCTGCTCCTTACGAAGAAAAAAACAGCATTCCAATACCTAGAAGTAGGTATTCTCAGAAGTTTATTGTATCTTTGCGCTACCAAAGCGTGGGAGGAACCCCATTTAGTCTCTCCAAGCGGTGGTAATATCATAGATAATCTTAATACTCAACTTAAAAACCAATAGAATTATGGCACACGTAATCACTGACAGCTGTGTAGCTTGTGGCACTTGCATCGATGAGTGCCCCGTAGGCGCAATCTCTGAGGGCGTCGAGGGTTAAGATACACACGGAGGTGTCGCCCCTAGGGCTTCGCTACCTCCACACCCTCTAGCATGTAGCCATCACTCACGGTCGCTACACACTTAAAACTAAACAAAAGCCGTCCTCCATCTAGTGCATAACACACTAGGTGGGGGACGCTCTGTTATAGGCCGTAGCCACCATCATCGTCCCGACGATCTCCTTCGACTGGGAGCTATGATTCGTCCGACCGCAAGCGGTCGTTTGCTCTCCGTGAAGACTCACCGACGTGTAACTATATGTACGGACGCACGTGACGTGTAGCCCTTTGTAGGAACGCACGGTCTGTGCGTCCGTTGTAGTACAGCAAGACGTGTAACGGTTGTAGGGACGCACGATCTGTGCGTCCGTTGTGTCAAAAGTTACGGTATCCGTGGTTTTAACGGGGACGGACGCACAGATCGTGCGTCCCTACAAAGGTTACACGTCAAGGTTGCTACTCGTCTTGCTCTAACCTCTACGTATATTCAATTAGTAAATGCAACTCATACCTACAAAAAATGGATCGCACCCTAAGCACAATCCAACATATTATTCAGAGGAGCAGAGAGAGAAAAG